>CETG01110874.1_pt1 | contig 24966 bp, 18 predicted proteins | sample 361471 | NCBI WGS metagenome assembly CETG01 (sample SAMEA2622696, study PRJEB7988) | marine metagenome | isolation source: saline water (ENVO:00002010), including | reverse complement strand
AATGGACTCTACAGGATTATTGAAGAGGCTATTCAAAATAAGCAAATAACATACTCGGGTGATGGAGACGAGGTTAGGGAATACATACATGCGGCAGACGCGGCAAAATTGTCTGTCGATATATTACAAGACGAATCTTACACTGGAGAGAGAATAACGCTTACCGGTGTTGAAAAGCTTAAAAGATCTGATGTGATAAAAATGATTGAAGAGATATTAGGAGAAGAAATAGTTGCCAAACAGTCTGCTAAAAATTGGGAAGGGCACTATAAGGTTACTCCCTACTCACTGCAGTCTCGTCCCGCAAAAAAATTAGTGCCTAATCCGTTCATTGATTTAGGTCAGGGGATCGCGTCTTGTATTGAAGAATATTTTAGACACCAAAATGACAAACCTTAGTGGCAAACCAGAAAAGTTTTTTTGTATAATTGTATAGAACAATAAATCCATCTATTAAAAGTTCACTATAAATGTATCCTCAGAGTCTTGGAAAAATGAGTTGGAGGTGGATAGGTGGTAATACCAAGCCCGTTATACTGGTAAACGAACTTAATATCTTTGTCGTTATTTTATTAGTTTTGGTAAAAAGGGATATTTGGATAATAGATACCCATCCTTTTCTGCCTCAATTAAAGCGGTTTCTTGGTTCTTTTGTTGAGAGACTGCATTTATTGCCCCATGTTTATCCCGCGGTTGAGTTATGTCCACAATTGTCACGTATACGTTATTACCCAATTAAAATTACGCAGTTTGATTTATTTGCCGACATGGAGTCTTGGGTGAGTGAATACTATAAATTTAAAGAAGTTGGTGGATTCGATGCTGACTATAACCTAGGTTATAAAAATATTGTCTGTAATTATTTTTCAAGCATAGTTTTGCATATTTTGGTTATAAAATTTATTTCTGAGTCGAAGGATAGCCAGGACTATGACTTTCTGGGTATATATCAGGATCTTAAAAAAGCTATACAATATAATTTTGGCAGTATTGATAAATCAGTAAATTATTCTTCCCCTTTTTATAATAAATTTAGCAACCTTTTAGCAGGGTTGGCCGTTACTGTTTACGCATTTTTCTTTGCCACTCTTAGGCTTAGAATATTTAAAAAAGCTAATAAGGAGTATTTCCTGGCGGTAGACGATTTTGGTGATGATAGGGATATAGAGTTACTTCAGAGTTTGGAATTGGAGGGTCGCCAATTGGTCGTGCTTAGCCCTCAACACGAGAAACTAGGAAATATGGGTACAAAAAAATTGGTTGGTTGGAAATCTGGAGACAAAAGGACTAGAAATTTGCCAGGTAGAGAGGTTTGTACAATTAAAGACGGTATTTTATCGATTAATGAGTATTTTAGCGTAATTAAAATGCTATTATTTGATGGATATAAGTTGTTTTTGCGTCATGGTAACAGGCCGCTTGTGCTTTTCTTTAAAATTATTGCCATGCCCTACCGGAAGGCTGTCTATCGCGCTTTTTTCTCGAAATATAAAACACGATTTTATTGGGGCAGGGACCCCTATAATGTTGAGCACATTCTTAGAAGGAAGGAATTGAATTCCATAGGGGGCCAATCTTTTGGTTTAGGGGTGAGTTTTATGATGACGAGTGCCATATTATGGCCCCAATATCGGTACGTAAATTTTGATAAGTATTTTGTCTATAAGGACACAATCTTGAATCAGGTTTACGGTCCAACTTGGCCAACTGATATGAAGTTGGTTTCGTCGGGTAGTAGTTGGGTTGAAAAAAAGTTTATGGGCCGTAGATTTTCCGAGAGATCTAATGATATAGCGGTTTTTTGCGGAGTTTTTGCAGCAGAGCCAGAAATGGAGAAATTTATTATAGATGTAGCGGATAAATTTTTTGATAGGAATATTTTTTTGCAAGTAAGACCAGAAATCTTATTGATGTCGGAAGGAAGAGCGTTTGTGCAAAATATTGTCAATAGATGTAAAAATGTAATACACAGCAAAGAGTGGGCATATGAACTTATTTTTCGGGTTCGTTACACCATATCCGACCCCTCATCTTTGGTGGCCGAGTCTTTGCAACTTGGGGGTTTCTCCTTCGGTTTTGATATTCCTAGTAAACAAAAATCAAATATTTTTAGATCTTACAAGGACCTAGTTTTTACTTCTGCCAAAAAATTTAAAGCTAGAATTATGGAAATAGAGTCAGGTGCCAAGCCCTATGATGCTCGGCTATACTCCGATTTGGTGGATCTAACTGGAATATGCTTAAGTGATAGGGTTAGGATGGAAATGGGTTTGAAACCCTTGAATAAGAATTACCCACTAATATAAAAAACTTGGACAAAAATAATTTTTTGAAAAATAATTATATTGTTTAAACTTAAATCATAGACTAACAACACAGTAATCTATGGAATTTTTTATGAAGACAAATAAGAAATTATTCAAAATAAAATCAAAAACCAAATTTAGGGTTTTGATAGTTTATCCTAATTTGCCACTTATGTTAGTTCCATCAATAGCAGTCGGATTGTTTACTAGAATATTAAAAGCCAACGGTTATGTTGTGGAGCTTTTTGAAACCACGCACTATCTATCAGATGAGGTTCTTAGCTCAGAGAAGAGACAGGAGATGCTTAATTGGAGAGATTTTGATGTAAGTGAGGACCTTGGGATTGAAATAAAAAAAGATATGATGGGTGATTTTAGGAAAAAGGTGTTGTCGTTTAAGCCAGATTTTTTGGTTTTTTCTGCTGTAGAAGATGCCTTTCTTCAGGCTGTCAAACTTTTGGGACATATTAGAGAATTAGAGATTCCTCATATTATTGGGGGTGTTTTTCCTACTTTTGCGCCGGATCAGTGCTTTCAGTACCCTGAGGTTAACTTTATTGGTCTCGGAGAAGGGGAAAATGTGATTGTTGAAGCAGCAGAAGCAGTGAGAAAGAATGACTCTCTTCATAATATTATGGGGACATGGTTTCGGGACAAAAAGGGAAAAATTCACAAAAATCCCAAAGACCCGCTTGTCGATATAAATAAATTTACACCAGACTTTAGCCTTTTTGAGGAGTCTAGATTTTATAGGCCCATGGGGGGAAGGGTTTTTAAGATGATACCTGTTGAAACTTTTAGGGGATGTCCATTTTCTTGTACATATTGTAATTCTCCCTCGCAAAGAACTTTTTCCAAGGAAAATGGTATCGGCAATTTTTTAAGAAGGAAAACGATAAAAAACTTGAGGGAAGAGTTAAAATCCTACCAAAAAATTTATGATCCACAATTTTTTTATTTTGTTGACGACGTATTTTTGGCTCGACCAAGGGATGAAATTTTTGAATTTTGCGACATGTACGAAGAATTTGGTTTGCCATTTTGGTTTAATACTAGGTCTGAAAATTGTGAGACGGATACCCTTGAGCGTTTAAGGGAGGTAGGATGCTATAGAATTTCTTTTGGTATTGAGTGTGGCAATGAACAGTTTAGGCAAAAAGTGCTGAGACGAAAAATAACTAATTCTGAAATAATTCGACGATTTAACGAGATAATTGCAGAGTCAGGTATTGCTTTTAGTTTGAATGTAATCATTGGAATGCCGGGTGAGACCCGAGAATTGGTAATGGATACGGTCGACTTGATTAGGTCAATTAAGGGTTACGACGCTCTTACAGTAAGTATATTTACCCCTTATCATGGAACCGCTCTAAGGGATGTCGCTGTTAGAAATCGCTGGTTAGAAAAAGACTCCATAACAACACATACCACCTCGCAGTCTATGCTCGATATGCCTAAACCTTATTTGAATGTTGAGGAGATTGATGGACTGGCAGCAACTTTTCCACTTTACACCTATTTCCCAAAATCAGAGTGGGGTGAAATAAGAAGAGCCGAGCATGGTGATGCCGAGGGGTTAAAAATTAGAACCAAATATTCTAAAATTTATAAAGAAGAATTTCTCGGCGAGCACCAGGACACAAATTTGGGAATAAAAATAGAGGGAACTACTGGTTGTCGGACTAATCCTAAAGACGCATTTAGGATAAGTCCAAAACGTCTAGATTTAGAAATGATAGAGCTTTTGACAACTAAAACAATTTAATCGTTTTTAGAAGGGTCGAAAACCACTCACTTATTTTTATGAGAAAATTTTGTGTTACAATCTATCTTTGAATTAATCGAAATATTAGATTGGCGCTCAAGAAGAAGGTTTATTTTTCTTGTGTTTCCCATCACGGCTACAACCATACTTGAGTTAATGAGTGTGGCTCTTGTGTTGCCAGTAATACAAGTTGTTGTTATGGGAAAATCAGACTATCCGACGGTTACAGAGTTTTTCAAATATTTTTCATTTTTTGATGACTTATCTTTAAGCCTAGCAATATCAGTCCTATTTTTTTTAGTGTTTTTGTTAAAGGGTGCTGTGATAGTTGGCACGCTATACCTGATAAGCTTGTATGTAAATTATACAATTGCCGAGTATACTAAGAAAATTTTTGAAATTTATCTATGTTTTCCCATGTCGTTTCACACTAAATCAAATAGTGGGTTGTTGTTGCGAGATCTAAACATCTGCGTATTAGAGACGATGTTGGCTGCTAAGCAAGCTGTAATGATGTTACTAGATGGTCTGGTAATGGTTACCTTAATTTGTTTTTTGATTTATATTGAACCGGAAATTTCAATTGTTCTAGTTCTATTGTTAGGGGGTGTTGGCTTGTTATACCACCTGATTTTTAGCCCGCTTTTTAGAGATTGGGGTGAGCGGTCACTTTATTTGGAGGGTGCTAAGAATAAATGGATTTTGGAGTCCTTTTCAGGTATTAGAGACGTAAAAGTAACAGATTCAGTCAGCTATTTAGTTTCTAAGGTCTATGAATTAAGCAAGAAATATGCTGTAGTTTATAGTTTAACATCTTCTATAATTCACGTTCCTCGAGCTGTAATTGAATCCGCGATAGTCGGGGGGTTTTTGTTTGCAGTATATTTTTTATCTGTTGAGGGATACTCTAGGGAACAGGCAGTTACCATAATTGGTTTGTTTGGTGTCTCTGCTCTTAGACTAATGCCCACATTAAATAGGTTTTTGACGTCTGCCAGCGAACTCCGCAGGTTGTCACCAGCGATAAAAAACACTTATAGTACAATGTTGCGATCTAAATTAAACGACAATGGCAAAAATGCTGATAATCAATCTGAAGAGATACAGTTTAATAGTTTGATAAATATAAGGGGTATTAGCCACAGTTACAGCGCCAGAAAAAGGGTGGCTGTTAAAGTCGAAAAAATATCGATAAAAAAAGGTTCAACTCTTGCGCTGGTGGGTGAGTCTGGCTCAGGAAAATCGACATTAATTGATATCATTTTAGGTTTGGTTAAACCTAAAGAGGGAGAGGTAAAAGTTGATGGTTTAGAAATACAGGGAAATCTCCCGAGTTGGCATAAATTAATTGGATTTGTACCTCAGAATATATTTATATTAGACGATTCTCTCCGCAAGAATATAGCCTTTGGTCTGCCTGATGATCAGATAGATGATGTTCAAGTTCGCAGGGTGCTCAATATGTCCATGTTAGGTCATTTAGAGGAAGAACTACCTAACGGTCTTGATACCTTCCTAGGTGAACAAGGGGCAATCCTATCAGGGGGTCAGCGTCAAAGAGTAGTTATCGCGAGATCACTTTACAGAAATCCCCAACTGCTAATTCTTGACGAAGCCATGTCTGATCTAGACTATAAAACAGCCTCAGAAATTTCTAAGATCATTGATTCTATTTCTGGGCAAATTACAGTGATAAGTGTAGTTCACGATTTATCAAATATTCAAATGTTTGATAATATTTTAGTATTAAGAGCTGGGAGTGTGGTGGCTGAAGGTAAGTACGAGGAATTAATTAAAAACTCTGTAGACTTTAAAAAACTAACATCATCAAAGACTTAAACATTATATTAAACTAAAAACACTGGTTAATTCTGTAGTGCAATAAGAAACATCTTTTCTGTTTTCTAGGATATTTAAAGTTTTGTTAACAAGGGATTCTAAAATCACAATGAGAATCATAAAAATAAAATCTGTAATATACCCATTATTAATTACGATAGGCTTTTTTCTATTTTTGGAGGGGGTTTCTTATCTTCTTATTGCGAAGTATGCAGAGACTGGCACTTTTTCTGAAAGGACAATTAATAGTGTTTTTCACCCTTTCAGGGGTTGGGTGACGCCAAAAAATTCTTTAGTAAAAACCTCAAAGCCTTTTTTTGGGTATAGCAAAAAAACATTCGTAGAGACTGATGGGGATGGTTGGGTCGTTACCCCGTTGTCACTAGAAAAGCCAAGTATAAAAATAGCAATTTTAGGGGGTAGTAGCGTATTTGGTGTGGGCTCAACCTCCAGTGCAGCGACTATTCCGTCACAATTAGAATACTTACTTTACCATAAATTTGGAGTACGGTCCGAAGTAACTAATTTGGGTGTGAGGGGGTATAACTCTTTTCAGGAATTAGTAACTCTTAATGAGTTTCTTCTGACAAAAAAGGTAGATTTGGTTATTACTTTAACCGGTTTTAACGATGCAAAAATATCATTTGATAATGACAATATAATTTTTTCTCTATTACCCCGACACGTGTTTGAGGTTTCTGTACCGCTTGTTAGAAAGGCTCAGAAACAACAGCCAGTTATATTGAATGTTGAGGGGTTTCTTAGGCAGCATTCCTATTTTTTCGATATCAGCTTTAGATTGTTGTACCGCATAATTGGGCAGCCTAACCAACTTATAAGTAGAAATTTTAAAGAGGACTTTGAAAGTATAGAAAAGAGGGCAGACATAACTTACAGAAATTATCGGATGATGAAGGTGCTAGCCGAGGCTGCCGGAGCAAAATTTATATTTGCTCTTCAGCCCAGTGCATATCACCTGTCAGACTACCCAAGAGACATTGCTTATTTGAAAAATAATTTAGACGGTCATAAATTACGAAAAAAATATATCAAGAAATTTTTGGACATTTTAGCTCTACGATGCGCTGATTTAAATTTATATGATCTTAGGGGGGTTTTAAATGATTTACAGGAAAAACCGTTTGTTGACTCAATTCATTATACGGATAAAGCTGCAGCATATCTCGGAGATAAATTAGCTACTCATGTGACAAAATTATTCAAATAGAAAAAAAAGAGCCAACTTTTTTATGGCTTGTTCAAAAGTATTTTAACTTGTTGGTCGGTAGCCCAAAAATATTTTGGATAAATAAAACTACTACGAAGAAGATTAACGAAATTATATAGATATATATAAGAAAATTTTATGAAAAAAAAGATTTTGGTCATGGGGCTTCCGGGCTCTGGAAAGAGTTATTTGAGCAAAGTTTTAGCTAATATTTTAGATGCCAAGTGGTTTAACGCTGATAAGGTTAGATCGGAAGCAGAAGATTGGGATTTTAGTACAGAAGGAAGACATCGTCAGGCTCTTCGGATGAGAGATTTAGCCCAGATAGAAATAAAAAATGATAAACACGTTATAGCAGACTTTATTTGCCCAACCCAGGAAACTCGTGAACTTTTTCAGGCAGATTATATCATTTATATGAATACAATTAGATCTAGCAGGTATGCGGATACTAATGAATTGTTTCAACCACCTGAAGCACCAGATTTCGAAGTTAGGAAAAAAAATGCAGATATCATAGCAATCCAAATTGCAAATGAAATTGAAAAATATGAATGGGATAGTAAAAAACCTACTTCCCAGATGCTTGGTAGGTATCAACCTTGGCATGAGGGCCACAGACGTTTATTTGAGGAAATTTTGAAAATTAACGGTCAAGTTGTAATTATGGTGCGGGACGTGAAAGGGGTAGGCGATAACCCTTTTAATTTTAATGCTATAAAAGACAGAATAGAAAAATCACTTCGCCCTTATGTAGGTAGATTCCAAATTACTCTAGTACCTAATATCACAGACGTAGGTTATGGGCGAGATGTAGGTTATAAATTTCATAAGATAAAACTTGATGAAGAAACAGAAAAAATATCTGCTACTAAGATCAGAGCAACAACCGGACAGGAAAACAAAATATGATATTTTTCATATGTTGAGATGTGTCCGAATTTTATTTTGCCTAGTTTGAGGTTTTTAAACCCTTAAATAAGTTTTTATGTTAAATTCATTAGCCCAATTATTTACAATACTCGCCCAGTCACAGCACCGAAAAATAGTATTTTTATTTTTTCCGATGGCTATAGCGACAGGAGCAGAATTGGTAAGTATAGCTTCAATTTTGCCACTTGTTCATGTAACAATGGTGGGGAATATTGAGCATGAACTAGTTAAATATTTTGCTAAGTTTGTGCCGAGCTATCAAAATATTGGTTTGAGTTGGTGGTTTGCACTTATATTTATAGCCTTTTTTATTCTAAAGAACATGTTTCTTCTCTTGACCTACTCTTTAATCAACAAAGTAATTCATCAAACAGGGGCTTATTACACTAGTGACCTTTTTAGACGCTATCTTCATAGGCCTCTTCTTTACCACTTTGATAGTAATAGCGGGGTTTTACTTAGAAATTTAACACTAGGTGTTCGTCTGACAATGGATGCGGTTCGGCAACTACTGGTAATGTGCTTTGAGTTGATGGTGTTTGTTGGGGTGGTTTTGTTTTTATTTTTTATAGAGCCGGCTGTAACTTCTGGGTCCGCATTATTCTTATGTTTGATAGGGATTTTATATTATTTTGTGTTCAGTCCAATTTTTAAAGTATTTGGAGATCGGTCAGTTTATCTCCAAGGTATGTTGAATAAATGGATCCTATCGTCATTAGAGGGGATAAAAGACGTAAAGATTAATGGTTCAACGCGTTATTTAGTATCAAAGGTTTCGGAAGTTACTAGCAGCTATGCTGATGTGTCTGCCAAGTTTGCTACGGCAATACAAATACCCAGACTTTTGATAGAAACAATGGTGATAGTTGGTGGTGTGGCCGTACTATATTCTTCTATTATTTTGGGAGATTCCCGTTCAGAGGTGATAGTAACTTTGAGTCTATTTGGAATGGCTGCATTAAGGTTGATACCAACACTCAATAGAATATTATCATCAGCAAGTAATCTACGCAGGTATTCCTCGGATATAGAGTCAGTCTACGAGGCTTATAAATACGAAGATGACAATCGACAGCTTGAAACCGTAAAAACCAAGGAAAGAACTCATATATTTCAAAATGTTCTTGTTATCTCAAACCTAGATTACAAGTATCCAGGGGCCAATAAACTAGCCCTAAAGAATATTAATCTAGAGATTAACAAAGGTGATTTTGTTGGCATTTCAGGTACTTCTGGTTCGGGAAAGAGTACATTGTTAGATATACTACTGGGGTTGCTGGAGCCAAAAAAGGGTTTAATAACGGTGGATAGTAAGGAAATTAAGCAGTTTGCCAGAAGTTGGCAAAACTCGATAGGTTTAGTGCCTCAAAATATTTTTATAGCAGAGGATACAATACGTAATAATATTGCATTTGGAATTATGAAACCAAATATTAATGATGATAGGGTAAATAAGGTAATTGGCTTAGCTGGGCTTGAACAAGTTGTTAAAAGGTTGCCCGCAGGTTTAGATACGTTATTAGGTGAACATGGTATAGGTTTGTCAGGTGGTGAATTGCAGAGGGTTTGTATAGCTCGGGCACTATATGGTGAACCTTCCACTTTGGTTTTTGATGAGGCAACTTCCTCATTAGATCAAGATACAAAGAGGGAAATCATGAAAACTATACAGAAGTTGTCTGCCGACCACACTGTAATTATGGTCACCCATGATCTTGACACACTAGAGCATTGTGATACCGTCATCCAACTTGAGGACGGTGCAATTATGAGTTGTAAATCTTGAGAGACCACATAGACCTAAAAAGGCTTTTTTGACTAGAACATGAAAGTTATAATAGTAACCACTCCAATAAGGCCTAAACCTACACCCTTTCCACCATTTGGTAGCCTCGCCTTGATTAAGTATTTGAGGAAAAACGGGTTCGAGGACATTGACTTTTATCACATAGATGGCAATAGGCCAGATTATGGAGAGGTTTTAAATTATTTTCAGGCTAATAAACCCGATGTCGTGGGCATTAGTGCCGTTGTGTCGACAGCTTATGAGTATTCGAAAAGGTTATCTATGGATATAAAAGAGATGTATCCAGAGTGTTTAACGGTGCTAGGGGGTAATATGGGGGCTAGTGCCAATGTTCTTTTAAGAAAGACAGGAGTAGATTTGATCGTTTTGGGAGAGGGTGAGGCTATTTTCCTTGATGTTATTCGGCGCTTTGAGAGGACAAAAAATCTTAATGACTACAGAGACATAACAGGCCTAGCCTATTTGGATGATAACGGTTTGCTTGTAAATACTGGTTATCGCGAGCAAATTCCCAAAGAGGATATGTATGATTTAGATTGGGACGATCTTGAAAAAAATACAGACATTAATACCTATTTCCCAGCAGCAAGTGATCCTAGTAGCCCAACAGCCCATTTTGATCATGATCCCAGATATAATGATCCTAATCGTGCGGGAAAAAATATAGGTTATTTGTACCTATCCAAGGGTTGCGTTTCACGTTGTACTTTTTGCCACAGGTGGGATAAGGGAATTAGGTTTATCCCTGTTGACATCTGTATGCAACGACTCGATGAAATAATAGAAAAATATAATGTAGGTTTTTTATATGCTGCTGACGAGAATTTTGGGACAGATAAGCGGTGGTTAGAGGAGTTTTGTGAGCAGATTAAAAAGAGAGATATTTTATTTGCCGTTGGTACTCGAGCGAAGGGTGTAACTCCAGACAGTTTGAGGATGCTTCGAGAAGCTGGCTGTACAGACGTTACCTATGGTAATGAGACCGGTAGCGAGAGAATGCTCGAGATTATGGAAAAAAAAGTATCAATAGAAGACAATTACAATGCAGTGAAGTGGGCTATTGAGGCTGGGATGAATTCAATAGTTCAGTTAGTTTGCGGTATGCCAGGGGAAACACCAGAAACGATTGCTGAGACCATTGAGTTTACCAAGTATTGCAATACCGTATCCCCAAACCAGAATCCAAACGATCTGAGTGTCAATTATGCTCAAGCTTTACCTGGAACACCATTATACGAGCATGCAAGAGAGAATGGTTTAATAGGGAAAACACTGGAAGAAGAGGAAAAATATCTATTAGCTATATCTGATAGAGATGCCCACGATGAAACAACAACTCTAAACTTTACCGATTACCCTAAACTTACATGTGAAACCTGGAGGCCGTTAATAACAATAGAGGTTAATTACCATTATGTTAAAAGATTTGGTATAGACCAATATTTCAAAGTTATTGCTAGAGATACAGATTATTTTCATAGACCAGCAAACGATACGGGATATTACGCTAATCCTAAAAGGCTATTAGACACTCTATCTTTTGGCAAAAAAGCTTCTCAAAAAGACAGGCTTGTGCCACCCTCATTGTTCTCACTTGTTATCCGTAGGCAATATGGGTTGGCTATAATGATGTACCCTGTAATGGCTTATAGATTTAGAAAGATGCTTCCATTTTTAGTTTTTATAAAAAATATAAAAATAAAAGGTATTAAATACTCATTGGGAGTTGTAGCAGAATACTTTTCTTTTATGTTTGCTAAAAAGAGTTCCTTATTTAATTCAAAAGATGACTACAAATCTCTTCGAAAGATAGTTAAGATTGCGGGAGATGTAGATAATGACGATAATTCGATGCTAGCTCTTAGAAAGGGCCGATAATATTACGGTCATTCGTCCTTTTTTAAATTTTTAAAAACACAAGCAGTCCAAAAAACTTAAATGAAAATAAGTGTCTCCAATATAGCTCTTCAAGCGTATGATCAGGAGGCTGATTTAGGTTCTTTATCTCCATTAGGTGTATCTGGAGTCGAAATAGCGCCTAGCAGAGTTTGGAACAATACTTGGGAAAAACTTAACCCGACGGATGTTGAACATTACCGTGGGTTGGTTGAGAAAGCTGATTTGGAAGTGGTGGGACTTCACTCATTGTTTTTTGATCATCCTGAACTCGGTCTATTTAAAGCTGACAAAGCTCTTGAAACACTTGACTATTTAACTCATTTATCCAAAGTTTGTCGCGATCTTGGAGGAACTACTCTGATATATGGTGGCGGGAGATGGCGTAACGGTTTGCCTATCGAAAGAGCTAACGAAGAGGTCTTAACATTTCTCGATAAATTGCTACCTAAAATAGAGACTCACGGTACAATATTTTGTTTTGAACCATTGAGTAAAAATGATAGTGATTTTATAAATAGTGCTAAAACCTCAATAGACCTTGTCGAGAGTTTTAACCACCCTTCGTTTAGGGTCCAATTGGATGCTAAGGCTCTTTTGCATAGTAAAGAGTTAAATTTAGAAACATTTATCAGAGCCTCCAAATATTTAGTTCATTTCCATGCTAATGAGCCAGATTTAGGTATTTTAGGCTCATCTGGAAAGATTGATCATTATAAGATTGGTAAAATGCTTAAACTATTAGGTTATTCGAGTTATGTGTCACTGGAACAAAAAATGATTTCCTCAAAAGACCGCATTGGTCCAATAAAAAGAAGTCTGCAGTTTATAAAGGATAGCTATATATGAAAAACATATTTGACCAACCTAATTGGGTTCCGAGGTTGTCTGATAATTACAAAATAATCGTGACTGGTGGGACAGGAGGCCTGGGTAGTGCCCTGATAAGATTACTTTTGGAAGGGTCAAAATCTATAATTGGGGTACACGGTGACTCAAAAAAAACCGAGTTCCAAGACAGCAGAATAATCCCTTTAAAGAGACATTTTAACTCGGAAAAGGATTGTAGTGATGTAATAAAAGAATTTGTTGATAGAGCAAAGGGCATAGATGCATTGGTGGTTTTGAATGGATCAATAAAGTTTAGTGGGCACTGGATGAATATTTCGGAGGACCAGTGGAATACCGAGATTAGAGAAAATTTAAGTTTTCCATTCTTTCTAGCCCGTGCGGCGATGAAGGCTATGATTTCCAATAAAACCTCTGGGAAGATTGTTATGACTGGAACAGAGTCAAGTCTTCATGGAGGTAGTAAAATATCAATGCCTTACGCTATAGCTAAAAGGGGAACTGAATGTATGGTGCAGGGTTTGGCTAAAGAGGGTGCCCCTCACAACATATTAGTAAATGGTTTAAGGCTGGGGTATTTCGAGAGTGGGTTTCATCAAAGGTGGCACAATAAAACAAAAGCAGAAATGCAGGAAAGAGCAGAGTTGGTTCCGTTGAAGAGGGGCGGTAATCCCATAGAGGCTGCCGCGATGGTTCTTTATCTTTTAAGCGGTTATGGAGATTTTATAACAGGACAGATGGTGCCTTTGACGGGTGGTGACTGGTTATAATATTAATGACAGTACTACTGAAGACTTCCCAAAATATTTCTGATGGAGATTTGTTATATCGTTGGTATGAGATAACCAATACCAGGGTTGAACTAAATATTAAATTAGAAATTCCAGAGATTCCCGAGCTGTTAGAGGATGCATTTACGAATATAGGTGCATTGTGGTGGGAGTTGGGGAGGGAGATGGGAGCTTCTGACGGCGGTAATTTGGCACATGCTCCAACGGCTGCGTCTTATAATTCAGATTTTGGCCAAATGTTAGCTTGGGTTAAGTTAACTGAAAAACTGGCCTCGAGGGAGGAGGTTTTTCTAGCGGTTTGTGATGATCCTTGGGTGTTCCGGGAATTAGCAGAAGTTCCTGGGGTTGAGCCAGGTAAAATGTCTTATTTGTGGTCAGAAGAGTTGCCTCTTTTTTTTAGGGGCTATCTCGCCAGGTCAAGATTGGCAGCAAAGCTCGCCTATGCCAATTTAATGTTTAGCAAAAAGTTAGAAAATAAAAATTTTTGTGACAGGGTAGTTTTTGCTTATGCTCATCCCAACAGTGGAGCAGATGGCATGGATGCCTATTTTGGCGATCTATTGAAAAAAATACCACGTACTATAAGATTGATACATACTGATGGCAAGATTAGCCTTGCTCGGCGGTTGTTAAGCAAGAGAACGGCAAGTTTACATGGATGGGGTTCATTGAGACATTGTTTGTCCTTAATTTTCAAGAAGTGGAGAATTAAAGAATTAAGGAGAGAAGATAAATATTATTGGTTGAAGAGAAGGTCGATATCAATAGAAAACGGCGGAGCTGCAATAGCTAGTAACTTCTGGCAAATTCAGTGTCAAAAAAGGTTGCTGCTATCCTTGAAGCCAAAAATAATATTATGGCCTTGGGAAAATCACCCGTGGGAGAGGGAGTTAACTCGGACAGCAAAAACCTTAGGCATTAAGACAATAGGCTATCAGCATGCGGTAATTGGTTTACAACAATTTAACCCATGTCCTAAATCTAACGTGGATGGTCTTAATAGTATTCCCGAAACAATTATTTGTTCTGGGCCAGCCTACTACAATCAACTCGTAAAATGGGGTGTTCCTGAGGAGAAATTGGTCATTGGTGGGGCATTCAGGTTTAAAAAGTCACTAAGCGTCAGTTATGATCCAAGTGGCCCAGTTTTTGTTGCAGCTTCAGCAGATACTGATATTACCAAATCCCTTATACAATCCATTATTACTGCAAAAGGTGGTGGAAGAAGGTTTATTGTTAAAATTCACCCACTCTATCCCAAAAATATAATTTTAAGTCACGGTATCGAAATTACGGATAAAACTATTCCAGAGCAAAATACACTTAGTGCTGTTGTTTATGGGACTGGGGCTTCCGGGCTGGAGGGTTTGTTGGCTGGCATACCAACATTTAGGTTAAGGCCTCAAAATAAGGTAGCTATTAATGTTTTACCTGAAGGAATTGATGCGGTCCCTTTTCTACCAAAGGAGCTCAAGGGTCTTTTAGATGGGGCAAAACCTAAAAACGTTTTAGAGTGGAACAAAATTTATTCACCAGTTAAAATGAGTGTCTGGAAAGACCAATTATCAATTAATGAGCTAATATAAAGGTTATGAACAAGTTTATCTGTAAACATCCTTGGTCGCATTTTGAGATAAACAATCCCAATGGCGATGTTACTATGTGCTGCAATAATAATACTGTTTTGGGTAATGTAAATGAAGACACTGTATCATCTATTTGGAACGGAAATAAATTTGTAGATGTCCGAAAAAGAATGATAAAGGACGGCGCTCACTCTATGTGCCCACATACGTGTCCGGTATTACAGGGTGGAAAAAAGTATGAGAATCTGGATTGGTATAAAGAACTTAGTGAAGATGGAGCTCAACGACAAAATGCGGAACTTAATGAGTCCGAATTTAAAGAGCAAAAAAAAGTTTTGGCATCTGCACCTCGGTGGTTTCGTTTTACCTATAGTTATGCATGTAATCTTGATTGCTATCATTGTTATCAGCGTGAAGATGCAACTCTAAGGACAAAGCTACCTAAAAGCTTTATGGAACAAATACCTCACTATGCAAAAATTGCACAGATTGTATATCCCTTTGGGGGTGAGCCATTCTATTTTGGCCCAGTTCTCGAGTTCTTGGAGTCCCATAACGCCAATATAGAGACTAGGTTCTTCTTTATTACCAATGGAACCCTCTTAACCGAGCGAGTTTACAAAATACTAAAGACATTACAAATTTCCTGTATAGCGGTCTCTCTTGACGCCGCTAGCGAAAAAACCTTTGATAGCCTGAGAGTAAGAGGAAGAAAGGCTGAGTGGCATACAGTGCAGGAGAATTTGAAAAAAATTTCAGATCTTAAACAGGATAAAAATTTTGACTTTAAAGTGAGTATGACCCTAAATGCAGAAAACTGTATGGAGATTGAAGAATTTGTAGATTTAGCCCTAAAGGTAAATGCTGAACCATTGATAATGTTAGTAGCAAATCCATATCAGACAGCTGAATTTCAAAAAAAATATCTAAACTTTAGTGATAGCCAGTTTTTAAAAATTGACCAATCGATTGATAGCTCATTGCCGAAATTACGGGCCGCCGGCTTTTCAGACGCCGAGTTGTATTTAAAAGAATTAAGAAAACACCTCAGTTATCATAAAGTTGCTGCTAATGATGTTTTGAAGTTTCGGGTTCAGAAAGCAGCAAGAGCGGCATTTTATTCCTTGCCAGAACAGCTTCAGATACCAGTCAGGAAGTGGGTTCAAAAGAAACGAAACCAAAAACTTGCAAATTTATAGTAGATAGATATTACCTAAATACTATAAAAAGAGTCATTTAGAGTTATAATGAGTAGGTCAATAGAAATAGCATTATTGGGGTGTGGTAGGGTAGCGGGACACCATTGTTTGGCTATCAGTCAAACACCTGGTGTCAGCCTAAGTGCAGTTTGTGATCTGAGGGCTCAGATAGCAAAAGAATTTTCTGATATGTATGGCGTTCCAGCGTATCAAAATTATCACGAAATGTTAAGAAAAACGCCCAGTGTAGATGTAGTTGTAGTAGCCACACCGTCTGGAATGCATTTTGAGCATGCGATTGACATACTTGCCAAGTATAAGAAAAATGTATTGGTAGAAAAACCAACCTTTCTCGGTATACAAAATGCCCAGTCAGCTTTCAAAACAGCAAAAAAGTTGGGTCTAGAAATCTTTCCAGTTTTTCAAAATAGATATAATAAGGCTGTTGAGCGGGTAAAAAAATCGATAGTCAATAATGAATTAGGAAAAATTAGAATAGTATCAGTTAGAGTTCGGTGGTGTAGGCCACAACGGTATTACGATTTGTCTCCGTGGAGGGGAACATACTCACATGACGGTGGCGCTCTGACCAATCAGGGAATTCATCATGTAGACCTTTTAACTTATTTGGGTGGCAGGGTAGTTAAAGTTAATTCTATAATGCGAACGCTGGGTTCCCAAATAGAGGTTGAGGATACAGTTATAGGGTCATTAGAATATAATTACGGTGGTGTTGGTGTTTTAGAGTGCACAACCGCTGCAAGACCAGATGATTTTGAGGCGTCAATTTCAATTGTGGGTGAGAAAGGGCTTGCGCAAATTGGTGGGGTAGCCGTAAATGAGCTCCAACTTTTTACCCCAGACCCCAGTCAATGCCAAATAAATAGTGAGGACTTTATAGGAATAGATGGTAAGGGGGCAGTTTATGGGAATGGTCACTTCCAAATATATAAAGATTTAGTATCTAGTTTAAGAGGTGATAAGGAGTACCCCGTTAGCGAGGATGACTGTATGAACACCCTAGCCTTGTTGGATGCTTTTTACAGGTCAGATGAGGCAAAACGTTGGGTTGATATAGATTTTACCCAGTTTTCAAAAAGATTAGGTCGCAGAGATGAAAAAATTTCTGGTCTCTTTAGGGCACCAAAATAAAAAAATAAATGATAAAAAATTTAAAAAAGAAAGTCGGTATAGCTGGGTTTGGTGTTGTAGGAAAACGCAGAAGAGAGTTTATTACTAAAATGGCTGAGCTAGATTTAGTTGCAGTTTGTGATCAAAATTTCAAACGGTCCGGGAAATTTGAAGATGGGGTTACTTATTTTACTAATTATAAGGAATTAATTTCCCAAGATCTTGATATTCTTTTTGTTTGTATGAGCAATGATATGGCAGCCGAGGTCACAAAAGCTGGTTTGAATAGAGATTTTCACGTTTTTTGCGAGAAACCACCAGCACGGAATTTGAGGGAGATGGGCGAGGTTATTGAGTGTGAAAAAAACAAACCAAGCCTTAAATTAAAGTATGGTTTTAATCATCGTTATCATACCTCTGTAAAAGATGCGCTGGAGATAGTGGATTCTGGATACATGGGAAAGGTTATAAATTTACGTGGTGTTTACGGAAAATCTCAACTGATAACTTTTGGAAAAGACCACGACTGGAGAACTAGCAGGAAAATTGCTGGTGGAGGTATTTTGCTCGATCAGGGTATACACATAGTGGATTTGATGAGGTTGTTTGGCGGGGAGTTTACGCATGTAAACAGTATTATTTCCAATCGGTACTGGAATCACGATGTGGAAGATAATGCTTATGCTTTAATGAAAACAGAAAACGGTGTTGTTGCAATGTTGCATTCATCAGCGACCCAGTGGCGACACAGTTTCAGCTTAGAAATTACTCTTGATAAGGGACTGTTGATACTCAGTGGCATTTTGTCAGGATCAAAAAGCTATGGTAGTGAAACACTCCGAATTATAGAACGAAAAGGAGATGATCGGGGCGAACCCATTGAAGACTATAGAGAATATAGTATGGACCCATCTTGGAAGGACGAGATTGATGAATTTGTTGATGCCGTAATTAAAAATCAAAAAGTAATTAATGGTAACTCGCAGGACGCGTTTCGAACTATGAGCTTAGTATATGATATCTATTGTGCTGACGCCGAATGGAGAGATAAGTGGAACCTAAATAATAATTTTTAGCATAACACTATTTAAACTTTTAATTTAACTATTAACTATGACAAAATATCCCAGAGCAATTATATTTGATCTTGATGGAACACTTATTGATAGTGTCCCGGCTATTAGAGAAACGTTAAATAACATATTTTCATCTGAGGGTGTTGCAGAGTTTAGTATAGAGGAAGTGAAAACTCTAGTAGGGTTTGGCGCAAGGTGGATGATAGAAGAGATAATAAAGAGAAAAAAAATTGAAAGTAGTGTCTCAAACTTGGAAGCTTTATTATCACAATACTACACAGAATATCTTCGAGTATCTGATAAATTTACCGAAATTTACGATGGAGTGTTTGAAGTATTAAACGAACTTAAAGAGAAACAAATAAAAACGGCGATTTGTACCAATAAACCTGGTTCCACAACAATAGCTGTCTTAAAAAGTCTTAAGCTCATTGAATTCTTTGATGCAATAGTAACAGAAGATGATGTTAAACACAGAAAACCAGACCCCACGCATCTTAATCATACACTTACTAAAATTAAAGCAAAACCCAATGAGTCAGTATTTGTTGGTGATAGCGAAACAGATATGGAAACTGCTAGTAGAGCTGGGGTCAAGTTTGTATTTGTCACTTATGGCTATTGCCATATACCAATCTCTAATATAAAGGCTACCAGGATTATCGAAAAATTTAATGATCTTCCAAAGGCACTTAAATTTCTATCAGATTGAATAGTATTTTTGGCTCATTTTTTAACTGTAATAAACCAAGCCCAGCCAAGATATTTTCCCAAGAACAATTCCAAACGTGATTGGATTGGCCATGGTTCTCCATAAACCAATTCTCCACCTGGGTGCAGTCCTAGGTATTTTTTTTGCCATATTCTATACAGTTTACCAATAACGGGGATTAGATAGAAATAAAACTCAGCCTTCCGAAGGTGAATTGTTTTAAATTCTTTGAATAGACTTTTGATTTCTTTTTTTGTAAAGCATTTAGTATAAGGGTTGGTTTGGGTCTGTTTTTTATTACCCCCCCACTCGGTTATATGGCCCAGCCAGTTTTTGCCGAGAGCTAATTTTCCCCTACAAATGCCCTCGAAAAACAGCATGTTTACCCAATAATGCCAAGAATTTTTGCAATATAACATAATTATAGCTTTACCGCCTGGTTTTAATAATCGGTAGGCTTCCCTAACAGCGGTTTTAGTATTTGTGGAATGATGGAGTACACCATTTGAATAAATTATATCAAACGAGCTATCACTAAACGGCAGGTTTTCAGCATCTCCTTGGATTGCTTGGCAACCCGCAATCGTTTTGTCTAAAACTATAAATTTTTTCTGCGTAGATTGTACTCTTTCAAAGGTGATGTCTACGCTTGTAACAACTGCGTTGTATTTAGCAAATAAGGCAGAATGTGCACCCGCTCCAGGCCCTATTTCCAATATTTTTTTTCCGGATAGCTTTTCTAAAGACATTTCGCTTATTGCCATATGAGACCTTAACCTGAACATATTTTCAAGTTCTATCAGGCCACTCTCTAGTGTTTCTTTAGTGATTTGCTTATCTACTTCCTCATAAAGGGAACTATACAAATCTCCCCAGAAATCCTGAATTTTTTTCTTATTTGCTATTTCATCTTTTATTTGATTCAAGTTTTTGGCTCAGTTAAACGTGAATTATGTTATAGAGTGGATAGTCATAACCATAATCAGTGGTAATCGTCAAATTTTTAATTTTTTAGACATGTTAGAGGTGAAAGCAAATGTCTATAGATAAAAAAAATAGGCAGGTCTTCGGATTTGTACCCGCTAGGATGGCTGCTTCTAGGTTTCCAGGTAAGCCACTATATAACATTTTAGGCAGGCCAATGCTGGAGCATTGTTTTGAGAGAGCAAAGTTATATAGGGATTGGGATTATCTTGCGATAGCCACCTGTGATCAAGAAATAAAGCAATTTTCGATTTCAAAAAGTTATAATCTAATAATGACTTCAGATGCACACACTAGAGCTTTAGATAGAGTTGCCGAGGCAGTAGAAGTTTGTCAAAAGCCAATTAAAGATGATGATATCGTAGTCTGTGTTCAGGGCGATGAACCATTATTAGGACCAGATATAATCAAATTGATAGTAAATCCTCTTATAAACGACAGCAATATAAATGGAACAATTTTAGCTGTGCCTATATTGGATCAAGAATCTTTCTTAAATCCGGATACAGTTAAATTAGTACATAATCGAGACTTTGATGTTTTGTATACTTCGAGAAGTCCCATACCCTATACAAAAAAGTTTAGCGCGGATTTGGGGGCGTTGAGAGTTGGTGGTATTTTTGGGTTTAAGTGGAGTTTTCTAAAGTGGTTTCAAAGTCAATCTGAGTCTCCATTAGAGCTTAGGGAAGCATGTGATAGCAATAGAATATATGACGGTGGTTTTACTCAAAGAGCAGTAATAATGCCTTACAGGAATTATTTTTCTGTTGATAGTCCTAGTGATATTAAGAGAGTAGAAGAAGCTCTCCTTTCTGATAGTTTTAGCCAACAATACTAATCTATTCAAAATATACAGTAACTGGTCGTTTTTAGGCGCTGTTAAAAATGAGAATATTGTGAAGAGAATGCAAGTAATAAAGATTGTCGTTTGGTTTTGGGTTTTGTTGGCTTGTGGTTCTTATTTTTTCCAGTTCAACGAATATTTAATTCTTACTTATCAACTAATTTTAACTTTAGTAAATTAATCATGAGCGGATTGATAGTATCAACGTTGCAACTTCTCTCCATTTTAGGGCTGGGATTAGGTGTTTTGTATTTCTTCAAGTTATCTAGGAGAGTCACCAATGTTGAACTAATTTTACTAGCCTTTCCATTAGGTTTGGGGTTGAATGGCTGGCTTTTATTCTTATTAGGATTCTTTGGTCAATTAAATATAATAAGTAGCCTCTTTTTTATGGCTGTAGGATTGTCAGGATTCGTGTTTTTGTGTCCCCGACCCCAGCTTGTTTTTAGGCAAAATCTAAATTCATTTAGCTACCTACTTTTTGGCCTTTTATCATATATATTTGTGATCGATTTAATTGAAGCTATCACACCTCCCGGAGATGGAGACACATTGGCTTATCATTTTGCATTCCCCAAAATGCTTGTGGAACAAAACGGTTTAGTTTTTTTACCGAGAGCAATTGACGGCGCTGTTCCCTTATTAATTCAGATAACCTATGTACCGTTATTACTATTGGGGGGCGAAGTAGCCCTTACAGGTTGGATGTTTTTAACAGGGTGGGCACTGATCTTTATTACTTTCTTTGTTGCCTTGCGATACCTCTCTATCAACTGGTGTTTGATTTTGACTACAATTCTTGCGTCTACTCCAATAATAGTAGGTGTATCAGGGTCAGGCCAAGTTGAGACCCGGATGTCTGTGTTTGTATTGGGAGCATGCCTTGCCGCAATCTTAGCCATACGGAATGACTCCCCTTCTTTTTTTATCGTAGTTGGGCTATTAGCTGGTTTTTTGGCTGGGAGTAAATATTACGGCCTTTTCTTTGTGTTAGCTATTGGGGTTACAATATTTCTAAGCAGAAGTTGGATTAAAAATGGTTTTATTTACGTTGTATTTGTCATGGTTGCTGGTTTTCAATGGTACCTATGGAATTGGACCAATACAGGGGACCCGTTTTTCCCCATACTATACGAGTTTTTAGGTCTGAAAAATACAGAGTTTTGGAGTTATAGCCATAATCTAGAGAGGCAAAAATTCACAAAATATGAATTACCAGTGAATGCTAATCTTTTATGGTATTTATTTTACCCTTTTAGGGCTACCATTTATGGCTTGCCACAATTTGACTCGGAAAGACTTGGTTTAGGCTTGTATCCACTATTAATTCTACCATTTGCTATCTATGGGGCATTTCTAGGAAGAAAAAAACTAGTCACTAGCGAACTATCCGTTTTTGCAATAGTTTCATTCACATTCTATAGTCTTTGGTTTTTTTCAGAAACTTCACAAAGAGTTCGGCACTTATTACCAATACTTCCTCTTATATTAATTTGTTTTACCTCAGTAAGTTGCAGGGTTATTTGTACAAAAAAAGAATTCAGATCAGTATTTTATGGCATAGCTTTGATTGTTTTTTTTCAATTGGGAATTCAGTCAGTTGCATCAATAAAATCATTTAGGTATTTGTTCTCTGGCGAATCGAGGGAAGAATATCTGTTGAGGACGGTCAACTGGTATGAGCCAGTCAAGTGGATGAACAAAAACTTGTCTAAGTCCGACCATGTGCTTTCAGAAATGAGATGGTATTCATATATTTTAAAACCTCGCCACTACTATGGGCATTCCCACTATCAGGCACAGGTCAATTTACTACCCAATAAAATTGATTTTCCGTTATTTGTTGATCAGCTGAAAACACTTAAAATTACCCATGTAATCAGTTGGCCGAGCCTAGATCCAAAGAGAAGCTCGCGGCCATTGAATTTTTATCTCAAATCTCTCTCGGAACGTGGATGTATAATACCTCTGAAAAAATTTAGTTTTAAATATAAAGCTTCGCGTACTTTTTGGTTCAATAAAAACCCAGATTTAGTGAATACGGTTCTATACAGAATTAACTTATCTAATTGTTTAACAACATAGATTTTTTCAGAGTTTATTTACATGATACTAATTAGGTGAAACACAATATATGGTTAATTTTAGTATGAAGAAAAGAGACAAGAAAGATTGGTTTATAAGAGAAGCAAAAGAAGATGATTTTGAAGGGATTCGAGCTTTATATAAGCGTGTTTGGGGAAATCAGAGACCCATAGGTTACGACAAGTGGAAATATTTTACCTTTACAAATGGTCCTAGCCAAATCTCCATAGCTATAGTTGGGGGTGATATTGTGGGGGCTTTTATGTTAGCACCCATAAAATTGAGTGTTGGTGGAAAAATAGTTTCTGGAGGTGTGGCAATGGATGTAATGTCTGATCCGGATTACGTCGGCAGGCCAGTTTTTGTTGAATTAGGTAAACACTGTGTAAGCTTGGCTCAGAAAAGAGGTATAAGCCTATTATACGGGCTACCCAACCCCAAATCATTTCCAGGTTTTGTAAAGCGGCTTAATTGGGATCATTGCGGCGATGTAAATTATTGGATAAGGCCAATAAAGCCCTCTAAGTATCCTAAAATATCACCAGCTCTAGGGCCTATAATTGACTTAGCATCGACTTTAGTACCCTCTGGTAGCACTGGAAAATTGACTATTAAAACGGATGTCCCTACCGAAGAAGAGTTACAATATTTATTAGGGCAAAAAAAGTTGCACTCTCGTAAATGTACTGTTCACAGAGGAAAAGACTGGGTTTTTTCTCGTTATACCAAAGAGTCAGAAACTGACTATAGGTGGGTCTCTGCTTATAAAGAGGGTAAAATCCTAGCAGCTGGTATATGGGGAGTGAGAAATGCTAATTGGGCCAATGTTAATGATAATCGGGTACAAATTACCGAGCTACTTGGGCAAGATCAGGAGGGTTTGAAAGCGGTTGTTTCAGCAATTATAAAGCAGGCTCATAAGCAAAAGGTAATGCTAGTTGAAACAATAACAAATGACAGAAAGAGAGAAAAAATACTAAAGAGCCGATTTTTTTTCAAATACAAACAAATACCCCTTATTGTCAAAGAAATTGGAAATGATGAATTACCTGTAAATATACATCATTATCCAAATTGGGTGTTATTTGGAGGTGACGTTGACACATTCTGACGACAATTCTGGGCAGGCTGTGACGGAGCTATATCAGGAGGCTCTTTCTGGTAGAAGTGTTTTTAAAAGTGTTAGAGAAAAAGTTAGAAATATATACGTTGAATTGTTATCCGCTACTAGACAAATTAGCAATGTGAACAATTGTGTCCAGTTCCCCTATTATCATCATGTTTTTTCTGATGAGGTCATAGGGTTCGAGAGTCAACTCCAGTACCTGAAAAATTACGGTGATTTTATTAGTATTGATGCGGCAATTAGCATATTAAATTCAAATAGTGAAATAGAAGGAAGATACTTTTGTCTAACCTTTGATGATGGTCTCTCCTGCTGTTATAAATATGCTCTACCTGTTTTATCAAAGTTAAATATCCCAGCTACGTTTTACGTGGTAACAGATTTTGTTGGAAAAACGTTTGGCCCGAACTCAAGCGTAACTAGGAAAACATTTGGATATAAAGGAATTGAGACTTCAATTGAATTTATGGGTTGGCAACAGTGTCGTGAGGCAATTGGAGAGGGTGTTACAATAGGCTCCCACACTGTTACTCATAGGCGCCTTTCACAATTAGCAAAGAAACAAATTATTTATGAGCTAGAGCACTCAAAATATGAAATAGAGAAAAATACTAAACAAATATGCAAACACCTTTGCGCCCCATATGGTGTGCCAGAATTAGATTTTGATTTGATAGGGCATGGCGAGCTAGCAAGTAAATTAGGGTATAAGTCTTTTGCAACAGGTGCCCGAGGCCCAAATAGATATGGCCAAGCATTAATGGCTCTGCAGCGTGATCACTTGTTGGCAAATTGGAGCAATAAACAAT
>CETG01048789.1_pt1 | contig 25035 bp, 26 predicted proteins | sample 361471 | NCBI WGS metagenome assembly CETG01 (sample SAMEA2622696, study PRJEB7988) | marine metagenome | isolation source: saline water (ENVO:00002010), including | reverse complement strand
TTAATATACTATCTAATAAATTAAATCTCGACTAAATGAAAATAGCTTTTTTGGTATCTTTATTATTTATTTTAGTCATATATTCAATATATTTGTTTACTGGCTATAAATCTGCTTTCGAGGCGGATCAGCAATGTCATTACCTTTTGAATACTGAATATTCTAATACTTCCGATTATGGCTGTGATCATGACCTTGAGACGAGGCAATGGTTATTATTTAAAATTGGAGAAAATAAAAATCCATCGAGTGTTATAAAACGCTTTAGATATTAATATTTTGATTTTATTCTTTATCAGGCATTATTTTTTTTTGGAAAGTTGGAAATAGTTTTATTGCAAGCAGGGTTGAGAATAAAGCTGTAATTAAAAATGTACATAATTGTCCCAGAGATCCTGCAATATATATTTTAGTTTGAAGAAATGCATAATCAATTAATGAACCAATAGTACCCCAGAACATTATAAAAAAAGAGACATAAGCTATTCCTATGAGTTCTTTCTTTTTCATCTTTTGAATAAGTAATAGATTTAATACAAAATTCTATCAGGGTTTCTACATTTCAAAAATATCTATAAGCCAATCCCGAAAATGCTCTTTGTAGCAGCTTCCCCTTTGAAGACAAGTTCTGTAAGGATCAGCATTAAAAATCCAGCCATAGCTGCTCTTGAATTAACTAGTTCAGCATTATCATTGAAACCAAAAACTTCTTTAACTTCATTACCCTTATTATCAACCCATCTAGCGTCTGGATTTATTTTGTTTTCAATTGAGAATTTCTTCTGAGGTTTGTTCGACTCAATATCTTTATTGGACTTTGATGAATTAATATCCGCACTATTGATCAATTCATCATTTGCCTTGTCCATAGGGTTTAAATATTTTTAAAATTAATTTAATGCTTTTTTTTCTTTTTGTGTGATTTTCTCCTTAACTTCTTTATCATTCTTTTTGTTTTGCTTGAGATATAAGCTTTTTCGGCATTGTTAAAATTGAACCCGATTATAGAAATAAATAGAATTAAAGTAATCAAAAATGCATAGATTTTCATGATTTAGATTTTTAGCTTTATATTAATTTTATTCTAATTTTAATTTTTTTAGCAATTCGCCAGCTTGCCCTAAGATAGTAGTTGTATTTTGTATTTTGTATTTGATGCCTGATCTATTGAAGATTGCATGGACGATACCTGCAATACCTTTTGGGGGATCTATTCTAATCGCAGTTTTACTTACAAGTTTTAACCGGACAATGAATAGGCTGACAAAGCCTGTCTCATTTTTTTTATCAGCTTGCGTTTCTGTTTCGACTTTAATTAGTTTGTTAATGTTATTAAGGCAGGTCTCAGGGACATCTTTAGAACAAGATATTATTTTGGCAAACGTAAATTTGCATATTCAATTTTACTTGGATCTATTTGTAGAAAAACTATTAGCATTAACCGGAGGTATAATATTAGTGATAATGATTTCTTCATATTACTTACTAGATCGAAGGCAAGGATACGTTCTTTATTTTACTTTGCTTGCTGTATTTTCATCATTACTTTTCTTTTTTGAATTGGATGGACTCTTCTCTCAGTAATTAATATAAGTATTTACATATAAATTTTAATACATATAATAAGCTTAAATTATAATCATTAGTGATTTTCTAATGTAATACTATTTATTATAATAAAAAATTAAATACTCATTATAATAGATAGAATTAAGAGTAATATTACCCATGTAAGCTTCAACCTTAAAATTGCTCTAAGTATTTTTTTTATTGAATTTATATCAGCCGGAGGGGCTTTTCTTGCAAGGATTGGCTTTATTACTTTTTTGCTTTGATAGAAGTTTTCACCTCCCATTTTAATTTCAAGACAATGAGCAAATATAGCCTCTGATAGACCTGAATTAGGTGAGCTGTCTTTTGATCCATCGAACCAAGCATTTTTTATCAGACCTGGAGCTAAATGCCATGATCTACTTATTAGAGGAAGTGTAATTAGAACTAATCTGCAAGGAATCCAAGTGAGCAAGTCATCTAACTTCGCGCCTGAGTAACCAATCCATTTAAGATTTCCTTCTCTATAACCCAGCATAGAGTCAAGTGTGCTGCTTGCTTTAAAAATCAATGCAAAGGCTAATGGCCCTGGGAAAAAATGTGAAAATTTCCAAGAGAATAATCCTATTATAATCCAAAAAATAGGCGCAAATATACCATCAACTGAGTTCTCACTAGCAGATTCAGCTACTGCTCTAAAAATATCTTCCTTTTTAAGGCCTTTTACGTCACGACCAACAATACTTGAAAGGTTTGCTTTAGCTCTTTCGAGATTTAATTCATCACTATTTGATTCGATTGGCTTTATAACTGATAGACAACTTTTAGTAAGACTCTTTGAAGCAATACAACTTGCTAGCAATAGAAGTAAAACTGTTAAACCAATTTTACTTACGATGTAATTAGTTGAAAAAGATAATTGTTCAATTAGCCAACCAAATGTTCCACTAGAGATAACTAATATGAAAGTTATTAAAAAACCTCCAAGTCTTAAAAAAAATATATTCTCATTAGCAAAAAACTCTAATTTTTTCTTAAGTGAATCTATTAACCAACCCATTATTTGAACAGGATGAATTAATCCTTTTGGATCTCCAATAATCAGATCTATTAAGATTGCTAATATTAATATCTGAATAGAAATTTCCAGATTTTTTACCTAAGCCAACTAAACATTGACCTTAGACTTTTGCCAACTTTTTCAATAGTAAGTTCTTGATCTTGTGCTCTAATTCTTTTCATATTTGGTTTTCCTGCTTCACATTCCTCAACGAAATTCTTGGCAAAACTTCCATTTTGAATATCAGCTAATATTTTTTTCATTTCTGTTTTTGTTTCTTTAGTTATTAGTCTTGGTCCACTTACATAATCGCCATATTCTGCTGTATTTGAAATCGAGTCTCTCATTGCTGTGAGACCACCTTTAACCATTAGGTCAACTATTAGTTTGACTTCATGAAGGCATTCGAAATAGGCAAGTTCAGGTTGATACCCTGCTTCTACAAGAGTCTCAAATCCTGCTTTCACGAGTTCTGATAACCCCCCACAAAGGACTGCTTGCTCTCCAAATAGATCGGTTTCCGTTTCTTCTTTGAAATTAGTTTCAAGTATTCCGGCTCTCGTTCCACCGATTCCTTTTGCATATGCCATAGCAAGATCACGTGCTTTCCCGGATGAATCTTGTTCTATTGCAAAAAGAGCTGGGACACCCTGTCCATTTTGATATTCCCATCTAACAGTATGCCCTGGACCTTTTGGAGCGATCATTACCACATCAACGTATGAGGGTGGCTTGATTAAGCCAAATCGAATATTGAAACCGTGCGCAAAACTTAAAATTTTTCCTGGTTTTAAGTAAGGAGCAATCTCTTTGTTATAAACATCTTTTTGAAATTCATCTGGAAGCAAAACCATTATCCAATCTGCTTTAGAAGATGCTTCGCTAACACTAAAAACTTCTAAGCCATCGGCTATTGCCTTGTTTATAGAACGACTTCCCTCATATAAGCCCACTACAACATTGATTCCACTATCTTTAAGGTTGAGAGCGTGTGCATGCCCCTGAGATCCATATCCTATAATTGCCACTGTTTTTTCAGTTAGCAGTTCTAGGTTTGCATCAGAATCGTAGAAAAGTTGAGCCATTGTTTTTTATTAGTGCTGCGATAGAGAGATCATACGAAATAGAGAGTAAATCAAAATGATCTAAATGGATTTGCTATTATCTTCATTTTTGATTATTTGGAAATATCTATAGGGAATATAAATCAACTCATTGGGTTGAGATTTAAGCTTCATTAGGATTTGAGATCACTCTATCGATTAATCCATATTCCTTTGCTTCTAATGCACTAAGAAAAAAATCTCTATCAGTATCTTTTTCTATTTTTTCAAAACTTTGACCTGTCATATCTGCCATCGATTTGTTTAACATTTTTTTGATTCGAAGAATTTCACGAGCTTCTATTTCAATATCACTTGCTTGTTTTTGGGATGTACCACCTAGGGGTTGATGAATCATAATTCTGCTATGTGGTAAAGCCAATCGCTTGCCTTTAGTACCCGCAGATAAGAGAAAAGCGCCCATTGACGCTGCTAGACCAACACAGATTGTCACGACATCACTTTTTACATATTTCATGGTGTCGTAAATAGCCAATCCAGCAGTAACAGATCCCCCAGGACTATTGATATAGAGATAAATTGGCTTAGTACTATCGTCTGAGTCTAGATAAAGCATTTGAGCAACTAGACTATTTGCTATTCCATCATTTACTTCTTGACCAAGGAATAAAATTCTCTCAGCTCCTAAACGTGTATATATGTCAACCCAACGTTCAAATTGACTTCCTGGAAGTCTGTATGGAACACTTGGAGTACCTATTGGCATGATTGCAAAAAATAGTTTAGTTGTGAATTGGAGTACTAGTAGATCAACTAATTAAGATTAGATTGGTCTGGTAAGTCTTTTCTACTTGTGAGGATTCGGTCAATTAACCCATATTCCAAGGCCTGCTGAGGGCTTAAGTAACTCATTCTGTCAGAATCTTTAGATAATTGTTCAACACTTCGTCCAGTGTTTTCAGAAAGTATTTCAAGCATTGCTTTTTTATTATGAATGACTTCTTTTGCTCGAATCTGAATATCAGTAGCTTGACCTCTGGCTCCACTAATTGGTTGATGAAGGACAATTGAAGCATGAGGCAGTGATGCCCTTTGGCCTTTTGTTCCAGCTGAGAGAATTACTGCGGCTGTTCCCATTGCTTGGCCAATACAAATTGTATGGACGGGAGGTTTTACATATCGAAGTGTGTCGCAAATAGCAAAGGCCTCTGTTTCAAAACCAATTGCATCACCTGTATACCAACTTGTTCCTGTCGAGTTTATGTAGAAATAAATTGGTTTATCAGGGTTGTCAAATTCTAAAAAAAGTAATTGAGCAATAATTAATTCAGTTACGTCCATCCCCAACTGTCTTTTTGCGTCATCATCTGAAAACAAAGGAAGACCAAGATAAACAATTCTTTCTTTGAGTAGTAAAGAAGGTAAATCAGGAGGTGGAGTTCTCATTACAGCTGAGTCCCCATAGTATGGAGCAGAAACAGTCATATTCGATAAGCTCATCTTTAAGTTTGAAACTGAGCCTAGCTAGATATAGGCCTAAGTTGAATTTGTTTTTTGAGATTTTTTGGGAGTTTGATTTTTCTCAAGCTTTCCAAAGACCATTCTTCCAGTAGGAGTCTGCAAAGCACCAGTAATAATTACTTCTAATCTTTCTCCAATTAATTCTTTAGCACCTTCAATGACAACCATTGTCCCATCTTCAAGATATCCAATACCTTGGCTAGCCTCCTTACCTTCTCTGACTATCTTTAAATTTAATTTTGCCCCTGGCTGAACATCAGCTCTGAGAGCAATAACTAAATCACTTAAATTGAGGATCTTTAATTCTTTTACTTCTGCTATTTTTGAAAGATTGTAATCGGCAGTAAGAAGGATACCGCCTGTATCTTCAGTTAGTTTTAAAAGTATTTCATCAGTTCCAGGACCTTCATATTTTGTACTATTTAGAACCAATCTACGACCATAAGATTCTCTTAACTCTGTTAAAGTTTTCAACCCTCTTCTGCCTTTACCTCTTTTTTCGTTATTACTTGAGTCTGCCAGTTGTTGTAGCTCATCTATTACTGATTGAGCGACAATTATTTGACCTTCTATTAATCCACATGACAAAAGCCCTTTAATTCGACCATCAATAATTACGCTTGTATCAAGTATTTTTGCACTTGCAGGAGTAAGGATACCCTCAGCTACTAATAAGGCTTCTGTACTATTTGGGTTAAATATTCTTAGAAGTGTTCTTCCATGAATATCTGCAAGATTATAACCAATTAATCCGAAAAAAATATTACTTAAAATTGCTATTAGAGGTTTTGCATAAAATATTTCTTTAGGTAAGGGTAGTAACAATATTGGAGCTAAAAGGAGGTTCGCTACAAGTAAGCCAAGAATTAGTCCTACTGATCGACTTACGAGGAGATCAGTAGGCATAGTTCTGATCTGTTGTACTACCTTTCTCCTAAATCCAAGGAATAAGAATCCTATTGAGCAACTGAGAATTCCTGATATCCCCGAGAAGATAAAATTAAAACCCTTGAAATTACTGAATTGTTGAAGTATTTTTTCCGGCAAAAATTCCACTCCAAGCCAACCAGTGGTTAACCCTGCAAATAGGAATAAAATCAGTACAAGAAAATCCAGCATATTATTAATTTATGCTGATTTTATTTGAATGGCCATCATGTTTGGACTTTAAAGACTTAGGTGATGAAATATTTTCATTACTATTTATTGATGATCGCAAGTAAAAGTAGTGAATAACAAACCAAGAAGTGCTTATTTACATATTCCTTTTTGCCATAGACGTTGTTTCTATTGTGATTTTGCGGTTGTCCCTTTAGGAGACAAAGCTAGTGGCGAAGATGGACCTGGAAGTGCTTCTATAAAATCATATTTGAAACTTTTACATAGTGAAATTGATTTAGTTGGCTTTGGTGAGCCTTTATCGACTATTTATATTGGAGGAGGCACTCCTTCTTTATTATCACCTTCGCAAATAGGTGCTTTAATAGAACATCTTAAGAATCAGTTTGGACTTCAATCTGGTTCAGAAATAACACTCGAAGTAGATCCAGCAAGTTTTAATAAACATGTGTTGGAACAATTTATAAATGTAGGTATAAACCGATTCAGTCTAGGAGGACAGAGTTTTGATAATGAAATCTTATTGAAAATTGGGAGAAGACATGATCGCAATCAATTAATTGAATCTTGTCAATGGATTAACGAATTTTTTGAAGAAGGCAAAATCCTAAGCTGGAATCTTGACCTGATTCAGAATCTTCCTGGACACGATTTAGATTTTTGGCAATTGCAATTAGATGAGGCGATAAGTGTTTCGGCCCCTCACCTTTCAATTTATGATTTATCAATTGAACCTGGAACAGTTTTTGAGTGGAGAAAAAGAAGAGGGGAAATAAAATTGCCTCATGATGATCTGTCTGCACAAATAAGTAGATTAACTACTTCAACTCTTGAGCGATCTGGGTTTGCTCGATATGAGATATCTAATTTTGCATTACCAGGTCACACTTCTCGACATAATCGTGTTTATTGGAGTGGAGCAGGGTGGTGGGGATTTGGTATGGGAGCAACTAGTTGTCCTTGGGGCCAAAGATTGGCTCGACCTAGGACTAGAGAGACTTATAAGAAATGGATTCATTGTCAAGAAAATGAAGGATTAGATCAATCTTTAATGGAAAAAAATATACGCCCTATTGATTTAGATGAGCAGTTAATTGTTGGATTAAGAAGGAGAGAAGGAGTTGATTTAGAAGATTTAGGCAAAAGCTGGGGGTGGAATCAAAAACAATGTTCTAAATATTTAGACTCTTTGAATTTTTTCTGGAAAGATTTTTTAGAACAAGGATTGCTTAAGAAAGTCGGTAAAAGAATTATTTTAAGTAATCCTGAAGGAATGGAACTTAGTAATCAGATTCTTATTCAGATGATTCTGTGGTGGGATTCTTTGCCTCTTGATGCTGTTTCTCCACCCAATCTTTAAGAGCCTGAGTAAATAGGTTTCTTCCTTGGATTAATGGTTTAGCAAAAGGAGGTTGCATTATTGAAAGACCAAGTAAGTCTGCTGTGACACGAACTTGACCATCGCAAAAACTTCCTGCACCAATTCCAATGATTGGGATATTTAACTCTTTCGTAATTGATTTAGCTGCAATTGATGGAACATGTTCTAAAACGATTGAGAAACAGCCAGCTTCTTGCAGCTCAAAGGCCTCTTTAAGCATCCTTTTTTGACTAAGTGAATCTTCTGCCTGGCGACGATATCCCAATTGATGGACTGATTGTGGAGTTAGTCCTAAATGACCCATAACTGGTATTCCCATTCTTATTAGTCTTTTGATTACTTTTAAAATTTCAGAATCTGCACCTTCAATCTTCACCCCTGCAGTGCAAGAGTTTTTAAGTAAAGTTCCAGCGGCTTCTACTGCTTGATCTTCTCCACATTGATAGCTAAGAAAAGGCAAGTCACATATTACTAAAGGTTGTTTGCTTATAGGCCGCCTGAACCCTCTACCAACGGCTTGAGCATGATGAAGCATTTCCTCAAGGGTCACAGGCAAAGTAGTCGTATGCCCAAGAGCTACCATCGCTAATGAATCTCCTACTAAGACAACATCAGCTCCAGCAGCTTCAACAATTGCAGAAGACAAACTATCCCAAGCAGTTAGTATTGTTATTTGCCGTCCTATTTTTTTTAAACGAATTAATTCGTTTGGATTCATTTTTAGTTTTTAAATTAAATGACTAATATTGCTAAGATTTAAGTGACTCGGACCCATGCGGCTTTAACGCCCAAATCTGGTCAGAATCGGAAGATAGCAGCCACAAGGGATGCTTAAAGCAGGCGTGGATTCCGGGTCACCTAAAAACAATGGAATCAAGTACCAGGGTACTTACGATTTTGTCTTAAGCGCAGAAATTCTGGAATATTTGCTCCAGTTTCTTTTACTTCATCCTGAGAATATAAAGATTGAGGGTTTAATCTATTTCGATTCCTTTGACTTGCATAAACGGGAGACTGTTTATTTTCGAAACCTGTAGCAATAACTGTAACTTGAATTTCTCCTTCGAGTTCTTTATCAACAACGGCTCCAACAATAATGTTGGCTTCAGGGTCTACTGCATCATATATAACTTCTGAAGCGGAAGTCATGTCCTCAAGAGTCATATCTTTGCCTCCAGTGATATTGATAACACAACCTTTTGCTCCATCTATTCGCGCAGCTTCTAGTAATGGGCTGTTAATAGCTGCTTGAGCAGCCTCTAAAGCTCTAGAGCGACCAGATCCTAGGCCAATTCCTAGCAGAGCTGTACCAGCTTCTGTCATAACTGAACGAACATCAGCAAAATCAACATTTACTAATCCTGGACAAGTAATGATGTCACTTATTCCTTTTACACCCATACGTAAAACATCATCAGCACTTCTAAAGGCTTCTTGTAATGGTGCTCCTGCTATTACATCTTTTAATCTGTCATTTGGAATGACAATAAGCGTATCAACATTTTCTGAAAGTCTTGCAATTCCTTCATCCGCCTGACGCATTCTTCTGCGTCCTTCGAATCCAAATGGTTTAGTCACTATTCCTACAGTTAATGCTCCAATCTCTTTTGCTACTTCAGCAACAACAGGGGCTGCTCCTGTTCCTGTACCTCCTCCCATTCCTGCGGCTATAAAGACCAAGTCTGAACCCTCAAGTGCCTGTTGGAGTTCTGCTCTCGACTCTTCAGCAGCTTTTTGTCCAATACTGGGATTTCCTCCAGCACCTAAACCTCTTGTTAGAGTTTGACCAAGTTGAACTCTGTTACCTGCCGATGATTCAAGAAGAGCTTGTGCATCTGTGTTAAGGACTCGATAAGTAACTCCTTCGAGATCGCTAAATATCATTCGGTTTACAGCATTACTGCCGCCACCTCCGACACCAATTACTTCAATTCGTGCTGATTGACTGGGCTGGATTTGTTCATCCAACGCTAACCCAGAATTGTTACCAATGCCCATCACCATATTTTGAATTAATTAGAGGTTTTTGTTGCATTCTGTACTCATATGAGAGTTTTGTTAACTTTTTGGAAAAGTTCTCTACATGGTGATACAGAAATCTTAGAAATTAAATTAAAATTTCTTTAAAACAATGCCATTATATTGGTTTAAAGATCTAGATGCTTCTAATTAAGCGACCCTGTTTGCAATTCAGGTTTTGAAAGATCTCTTAAATCGATTTTGATTCGTTTTTTTTTGGTAAAGCTAAGAGGTAGTGTTTTGCTTAAATGTTCTAGTACTTGGATTTGATTGCTAAGTTCCTCAGGATTTGCTCCTAGATCTATTGAGTGAAAATATTCCGTCTCAAGGGTTATTTCTCCAGTTGAACTTAAGTTAATTTTCTTAAGAGGACTTCCTAAATTTTGTTTCTGCTGAAGAATAAATACAATTAAATTTCGATAATTCTTGTTCCAGCCAACTACAGAAAAATTTATTTCTGGCCTGTCTTTAGTTGTCCATTGGATCGGTATCCATTCTGCATATTTATCAATCATTCCATTCTCTATGCCTTTGACTCCTATTCTCTGAGCATAAGCAATTGGTTCTCTTTCTAGGATTTCAATAATGAGTTTCTCGGGTAAAATTTGTCGACGAACAGAGGCATTCTTAAGAGATAATGTTTTAATTAGATTCCCTTCTACTTGCTTGGGGATAATTGTTAGAAGAGGCTTTGGTAGAATTAGTCCTGAGGCATTTAAGATTTTTTCATTATTGAAATTATTGTTCCCTTGAATCTTAATTTCATCTAAAGATATTGACGACCAAGCATTATTTATAAAAACAAAGAATAATGAGCAAGATAAGCTATTTAAAAAAAATATTTTGCAAAAATCAATAAGCTCATCCTTTGTTATAGGAGCTTTTGTAATTGAAGAGCGAGATTTGTATTTCTTTGTTTTTGGAGTTGTTGAAGTTGTCATGAGCTTAAAGATCTAAAGATCGCATCTAGCTTTCTCCATAAGTTGACTCATCCATTCTCTTGCTCTATCTGCATCAGCGAATGGTATATCTACTTCTTTCCCAGATCCAATTAATCTTAACCGGCAATTGCCTTGAGCTTCATTTGTAAGTGGTGCTTCACCTGATGATAAGGCTAATAGTTCTAATAATTCCAATTGTTTGATTTCAAAACTTCCTTGATTTACAAATTTACCAGCTTCAAAACTGCTCCAAATAAGAATTCCTTCTTTTAAACGCGCAGCACCAGAACTATCTAATTTCGCCAATTCTGAACCTTCTGCCCAATTGAGATAGAGGCTTTGCCTTCTTCTTTCAAGCCACCCCAGGCCTGTTAAAAGGAAAAAAGCAATTAAAAGCGGGAACCAAAGCAATCCGTGAATCATTTTTCTTCAACTAGAATTTTGTTGAAATGACCTATATAGGTTGTAGTTCATTCTGTAGCTGTTTTCACTATTTCAGCTACTAATTTTTCAAGATTTAAACCAGAAGCGGCCCAAAGCATTGGAAACATGCTTTGATTTGTAAAGCCTGGGAGGGTATTGATTTCATTTATTAAGATCTCATTATTTTTTTCGTCATAAAAGAAATCAACTCGGGCAATGCCTTCTGCTGAAATGGCTTTACAAGCGTCTAAGCTTAATTTTTGAATCTTATTAGCAATATCTTTTCCTAATGGGGCAGGAATTAGAGGGTTGCTGCCTTTGGAAGAATATTTCGTTTGATAGTCATACCAATCTGAATCATGCTGAACTTCTCCAATAAGTGATGTCCTTAATTCTTTTTTCCCTAGAACAGCACATTCTAGTTCCCTAGCATAAATATTTTCTTCTATTACTATTCGATCATCAAATTCAGAAGCCAATTCAAGCCCTTCTATAAGTTGTTTGCGATTATGCGCTTTACTAATGCCAACAGATGAGCCAAGGTTTGCAGGCTTTATAAAACAAGGATATCCAATTCTTTCTTCTAAGCGCTTTAAAAGTATTTCTAATAAATTTATACTTTTTATTTGCCTAGTTTCTGCTGATTCGTATCTTACTTGAGGCAAGCCTGCAGCAGAAAATGCTGCTTTCATGGCGAGTTTATCCATTCCTGTTGAGGAACCTAAAACGTTAGATCCAACAAAAGGTTTTCCAATTAGTTTAAATAGTCCTTGAATGGAACCATCTTCACCATTAGGACCATGAAGAACGGGATACCAAATATCAACCTCATCAGAGCATGAAGGTAAGCTTTTAAATCCTTTAGGAATATTTTTTTGCAAAGGTAGATCATTATCTTTTAGCTGTTTACCCTCATTTAGCGCTTTTATCGCAACCTTAGAATCCCACCAACGCCCTTCTACATCTATATATATTGGAATAGGGTTAAAACTATTTTTATTATTACCAATAGTAAGTCCTTTTATTACAGTTTTCGCCGAGTTAATTGAAACATTATGCTCACCAGAAGCACCCCCAAAGACAACACCTATAGAGATTTTTTTGTTTGGCATGGAAATTAAAAATTATAGTTAACTGTTTTTTTTGATCATTCCTTTGCTATTCCAGTTAGAGAAAAAGAACGAATTTCTTTTATTATTACATCAACTAAGTCACCAGCCTTATAGCTGATTTTGTTTGTTTTACTTTGAGGAAAAAATGTTAATCTATTTGTTCTAGTCCTTCCCATTAATTGGTTTATATCTTTAGGATTTATTCCTTCTACAAGAACTTCCTCTAAGTTATCTTTATATCTGTTGTTACGCATTTTTGCAGTTTTCTCTACTAATTGATTTAATTCTTTTAATCGCTTTATTTTAACTTCCTCCGGTATTTGATCAGGCCAATTTGCTGCAGGTGTATTAGGTCTAGGGGAGTAAGCTGCTGTATTTACTTGATCAAAACCTATTTCTTCAATTGTTGAAAGTGTATTTTTAAACTGTTCATGTGTTTCACCTGGAAAGGCAACAATTACATCAGCACTAATGGAGGCATAAGGTATTAATTCCTTAATCTTATAAATGATGTTTTTGTATTTTTCAATTGTGTAACCACGAGCCATCCTTTTCAGGACTTTGTTATCTCCACTTTGAAATGGAATGTGAAAATGTTCACATATTTTTGGAAGTTCTGAACAAGCTTGAATTAGCTCATCTGTAAAATATCGTGGATGGCTGGTCGCAAAACGAATTCTTTCTATTCCATTAGTATCATGAATGTAGTAAAGAAGATCTCTAAAAGTAAATTGATTAGAAGCTTCTTTTCTAAAAGATTTGAGATCTCGACCATAAGCGTCAATATTTTGTCCAAGTAGTGTTATTTCTTTAAATCCTTTATCTGCAAGCTTATTTATTTCAAGTCTAATTGCTTCAGGAGTCCTTGACTGTTCTTTCCCTCGAACAGAAGGAACAACACAGTAGGTGCATCTTTCATTACATCCATAAATGACATTAACCCATGCACATGTTTGGCTATCTCTTCGGGCAGTTGTTAGATCTTCAATGATATGAAGTTCTTCTGTCGCAACAACTTGTTGGCCATTATCAACTTGATTTAATAGGGTCTCTAAGCGATTTGCATGTTGAGGTCCCATTACTAGATCAATCTCTGGAACCCTTCTTAGCAATGACTCTCCTTCTTGCTGAGCAACACAGCCAGCAACGATTAATTTGAGATGCGGCAATAATTTCTTCCTTTGAGCTTGCCTTCCTAAATAGCTATAGACTTTTTGTTCTGCATTATCTCGAATAGTACATGTGTTATATAGGACTAAATCTGCCTGTAGCTCAGCCTTTGCTTCTTGATATCCCATCTCTTCAAGAATTCCAGCCATTCTTTCTGAATCAGCCTTATTCATTTGACATCCAAAAGTAGTAATCCAGTAGCTGGGAGCTTTTGCTACTGTCTCTTCAGGGTTTTCTTTTAAAGAAGCAGGTTGGGTTTTAAGCACGTGATAGTCGAATTAATTGATTGAAATTGATCAATTGTTTCAACTGTAATTTAGTTCAATTTTTGACTTTGAAAGGTTGTTGTTCAAAATCATCTAAGTTAACTAGGGCGAGCGAGGGGATTCGAACCCCCGAATAGCGGCGCCACAAGCCGCTGCCTTAACCACTTGGCGACGCCCGCCTTGTCTTAATGAATTTACCAATTCATAGGTGATTTTATATAAAACCTTTTTCGTTTAGTTAATTTTTTGAGGACATTAAAAGATTCCTGTGTTTTTACTTATTGCATTTCATCACTTAGGTTCAATGAAGAGAATTGATTTTAAGATTTAAATTTTTGCTCAAAATTTTTAGATAGTCGTGTTTTTCCCATTGAAAAATTCTAGTCAATCTGGTCAAGGGTCGATAGAGGCCTGGTTTCCTCGCGGATTGGTTTGTGATGGACAGGATGTTTTGTCAGCTCCTGTAACTTCAGAAGGCCTTTCTCCTCTTCGGATTCATTGGAAAAAGGGCCGGGTATCGAATATAGAGATATTGGAAAGTTCTAAGACGATTTCCTTAAAGCTTTTATTGCCTCGTTTAATTGAGCCCCATGCTCATATAGATAAAGGGTTTACTTGGGAGAAATTTCCTAATTTGAGTGGTACTTACGAGGGGGCTTTAAAATTAAATTATCAAGAACACAAACTAAGAACTCCTGAAATAGTTCGTTCAAGAGCAGAGAAGGCATTGCGAATTGGTTTGAAAAATGGGTTGAGATCTGTAAGAACTCATATAGATAGTTTTGGTTTGAGAGGGTCTCAATCGTGGGATGTCTTAAATGATTTGAAGATTCAATGGCAAAACTTCATTGAATTACAATGTGTGGCGCTCGTTCCTTTGGAATATTGGAGTACTGGGGAAGGTTATCTTTTAGCAACTAAAGTAGCTAGTCAAGAAGGTTTTCTAGGAGGTGTATTAGTTCCTCCCTTTGATAAGCAAAGTTCCTATAGAAATTTATTTAATTTAATTGAGACTGCAAATAAAATTGGTTGTGGCATTGATCTGCATATTGACGAGTCGAGCCAATACCCTGCGGCAGGAATAACTCAATTAATGAAAGTGTTGGAGCATATAAATTGTCAGGTACCTATTACTTGTAGTCATTCAAGTAGTATGGCACTTCTTCCTCCCAGGAAATTAAAATACTTCGCTGATCAAATGGCTCGACATAATATAAGTGTAGTAGCTCTTCCACTTACAAATGGTTGGCTATTAGGTCGACAAGAGAGAAAAACACCCGTAATAAGGCCTTTGGCACCTGTTAGACAATTGCAGCAATCAGGAGTGAGTGTTGCTATCGGTGGTGATAATGTTCAGGACCCTTGGTTCCCATTGGGTAATTTAGATCCTATTGCATTAATGTCTGATTCAATACCTTTAACGCAACTGGCTCCATGGGAAAGATTAGGTTTGTCAGCATACACTTCGTCTGCGGCTGCTTTGATGGGACTTGAGTGGGATGGAACTATAAAAACAAATGCTCCTGCTGAATTTGTTGTTTTGAATGCGAGGACATGGTCAGAGGCTTTATCTTCACCTCCCAGTAGACAACATATAATTAATGGCAATTGGTTTGATGAAAACTTGAATGCTTTCAAACTAAACTCATGATTTTTTAAGAATGAATAAACAACTACGATTTAATAATTTAATAAAAGAACTTCTTTTATTAAAGGACTTACAGATTCTCGATACAGATGCAGATTGCGAAAGGTTTTCAAAAGATTTCTTTGATTATTCGCCTGTTCTTAAGGACCAATTGCATAATTCTTTGGCAGATATAATTGTGCGACCTTTTTCAGTAGAGGCTGTTATTGCTGTTGCTGGAGCCTGTAAAAGGAATCAAATTTTTTTAACGTTAAGGGGTTCTGGAACAGGTAATTATGGACAGTGTGTGCCAATCAAAGGAGGAGTCGTAATGCTTATGGGAGAACTTAAAAAAATAAGGTCTCTAGACTCTCACTCTGGAGTAGTAACAGTAGAACCAGGATGTTTAATAAAAGATCTTAATAAATACTTAGTCGAGAATAGGAGGCAATTACGCTTGCTCCCAAGTACCTGGAGAAGTGCTTCTATAGGAGGATTTGTCGCAGGAGGTTCTGGAGGGATTGGATCAGTTCGCTGGGGCTTTTTGCGAGATCCAGGCCATTTACTGGGTTTGGAAATTATTACCTTAGAAGATATTCCGAGGAAATTAGAACTTGATGCTACTGATGCGGAAGCTTTAAATCATGCATATGGCACAAATGGAATAATTACCTCTTTAACATTGGCAACTTCACCTTTCATAGCATGGCAAGAAGTAGCAATAGATTTTTCAGATTGGTCAGATGCTGTGAAATGTCTCCAATCTATTTCTACCTCGGCCATTGAGCTATATCTTTGTACATTATTAGAAAATTCTATTGCAAAAAACTTGCCCACTTATCGTGGGAAACCAAAAGGCCATAGATTATTGATACTAGTTTCAGCCGATGGTTTGAGTACTATAGAGCGTTTAGCAGAATCCTTTAAAGGAACCTTTAACTATTTCGGTGAAGAGAAAGAAAGCAGTGGAACAGGTTTGAGAGAATTGACATGGAACCATACTACTTTGCATATGCGATCAGTAGATCCTGAATGGACTTATTTGCAAATGTTATTACCTCAGCCTGAGACTGCATTCATGTCTTCATTGAAGACTGAGTGGTGTGATGATTTGCTGTGGCATTTAGAAGCAGTTAAGCAGAAAGGAGTGCAACGTTTAGCTGCGTTACCTTTGGTTAGATGGAGAGGGAGAGAATTATTAGAGAAGCTTATTAAACAATGTCAAGATGAAGGAGCAATTATTTTTAATCCCCATGTGATTACAGTTGAAGATGGAGGCCTCGGAGTGATTGATGTAGATCAAATCACAGCGAAGAGACGTTTTGATCCAGAAGGTATTCTTAATCCAGGAAAATTAAAAGGATGGCTAAATTAATCTAGTTATTTTTTAGATTAACTACTTTTCTTTTAAGAAGATCTCCTAATAGGTAAATGGAGCCTGTTATAACAATATTGGGAGATTGTTTTTTATGTTTTAAAGAGATTTTATAGAGTGCTTCTTCAACATGAAGAGAACTCCTGATTTGATGTGAGTATCTTGGATTGTTTTTTAGAAGTACTTCTTTTTCCCAACTTGAGTGGTTAGGGACAGGAACAATCCAGGCCAAATCATTAGGTTGTAGGAGTGAGTTGAGCATTGATGGGGCATCTTTTTGTGTTTGCATTGCAAGAACCCAGTTTATGCCTAATTCTTCTCCTTCCCAATTCTTTCGTTCTAAAGAGAGTTGTTTTGCTGCATGAGCATTATGAGCACAATCAATAATTATTGGCGTGCTCTTCCATTGTGCTTTTTGGAGCCTTCCTGGCCAGATTGCATTTGATAGTCCTTTTTTTATGTCTCTTTCATTTATTTCCCAACCGAATTCACTTAGAGACTCTAAAGCTCTTTTCGCGACGGCAGCATTCTGAGCTTGAATGTCTCCAGGGATTCCTAAATTCCACTCTTTCCCTAAGGGTTTTACGAAATGTAAGCGAGCTTTTTGTGTTAAACAGATTTCTTTAAGGATAATTTCTACTTCCTGGTGTTGTTTGGCAGTAATGACTACGCTTCCTGGCTGAATTATGGCAGCTTTCTCTTTTGTGATTGCTTTTAGGTTATTCCCAAGTTGTTCGCAATGATCTAAACCTATTCCTCCCATCGCAATAATCGGCCTATAAGGATGGGCTGTTGTCGCATCTAATCTCCCTCCAAGTCCAACTTCTAAAACAAGCAACTCGACTTCTTTTCGATTGAAGTGATTTAATGCGCAAGTGATTAGTGATTCAAATGGCGTTAACTCATATTTATTAATGACAGGTCTTAGCGATATTAAATTTTTTTTCAACTCAGCTAACGAAATAAGCTCATTATTAGTTCGAATTCTTTCGCACCAACTGATTAAATGAGGGGAAGTAGTGATCCCTGATTTAACACCTAACTCTTTTAGACAACTACTGATAAAGCTTGCTATAGAGCCTTTACCATTTGTACCGGCTATTTGAATTGCAGGAATTGACTTACAGGGCTCTCCTATAGATTTAAGAGCTATTCGCATTCTGTTAAGAGTGAGATCCATGCCCCTTTGCTTAAAACTTGGGATGAGATCTGTGATTTCATCACTTGGCAGATTAGTGATGCTTTCCAATTATGTAATAGAGGAAAAACACAATTTTAGTCTTTTAAGTAATTCATTGATTTCGTTTTTTTTGATTGTTAGTGCTGGAACTATACGAATAACTTTTGGTCCAGCCGAGAGAATAAGAAGTTTTTTGTGAAGGGCGGCTTTAATGATCTCTTGAGAAGACAAGTAAGAATCTTTCCTAATTACTATTCCTTGCATTAGTCCACGCCCTCTAATTTCTTGAAGATGGTTTGGGAATGCTTGAATAATTTGAGCAAGGCCTTCATTTAGTTGATATCCGCGTTCAGTTGCATTCTTAAGAAGATTTCTTCGCTCAATTTCCTTCCCAACAGTCAATCCTGCTTTACAGGCGAAAGGATTACCTCCAAAGGTACTTGCATGATCTCCTGGTTCAAAAAGATTTGCAGAAGTTTTTGCAAGTAAGGCACCAATTGCATGTCCACCACCTAGGCCTTTAGCAATGGTAAAAGCATCAGGTTCTACTTCTAAATGTTGATAGCCCCATAACAAACCAGTTCTTCCCATACCTGTTTGAACTTCATCAAAAATCAATAAAATCTTTTTCTCAGAGCAAAAATTTTTTAAAAGTTTAAAGAAATTAATATTCCCAGCATGTAGTCCGCCTTCTCCTTGGATAGGTTCAATTAAAACAGCAGCTATATGGGACCCTTTGCTTTCTAAAGATGCAAATAACTCGAGAAAAGAATTCCAATTATTGTATTCAAAAAACTTAAAACCTTTGACCATTGGCTCAAAACCATTGTGATATTTTGGTTGACCACTAGCGCTTATTGCGGCAAGAGTTCTTCCATGAAAACTTTTTTTTGCAGTAAGAATTATCGGATTCTCTATTCCAAGCCTTTTATGACCATATTTTCTAGCTAATTTAATTGCAGCTTCATTTGCTTCTGCACCACTGTTGCAGAAAAATGCTTTATCAGCGCAACTGTTTTCAATTAACCAATCTCCAAGAATCTCTTGTTCAGGAATTCTATATAGATTTGAAATATGCTGGATTTTTTTTAATTGTTTTATTAATTCTCTACGCATGACTTTGTCGCTATGTCCAAGAGTGCATGTTGCAATACCAGCTACAGCATCAAGATACTTTTCATTTTTATCATCCCAAACCCAGCTTCCTTTCCCCTTTGTAATGGTTAAGGGAAAACGCGTATAGGTTTCCATCAATGAAGTGGGAGCGGTCGGACTCGAACCGACAAACCCGAAGGTGCCGCATTTTGAGTGCGGTGCGTCTACCAATTCCACCACGCTCCCTTGAGTTGAACTTATGGTTGACAGTATAAATTTAGCTTAGGCAGCATTCTCTTTGGTGACTAGGTTGTTTTGTTTTGTTGGTTCACATCCACTAACAATTTCAGAAGGAGAGTTGTTGAAATACCTAGTTATGTTTGCTCCAATAAGATTTAATTTTTGTTCGAAGAATTCATATCCTCTATCAAGATGATTTAATCCTTTAATAGTACTTGTTCCTTTAGCCGCAAGGCTTGCAAGAATAATTGCAGCTGTAGATCTCAAATCACCTCCACAAAGAGAATTTGAATTTAAGCAAGAAACTCCATTAATACTTGCAGTCGAATTATTTATTTGAATGGAGGCTCCCATTTTTTTTAATTCCAAAACATGTTGCATTCTATTTTCGAAGATTGTTTCCGTTATTTCGCTTTTCCCATGAGCTGTAGCCATTAAGGCCATAAAAGGAGCTTGTAAGTCAGTTGGAAATCCAGGGAAAGGTTGAGTGATGATATTAACTCCTTTGAGTTCTCCTGGGACAATTCTTAGATGGTCTTTCCCTACTTCTTCGATTGCACAACCACATTCTTTAAGTTTGAACAAAACAGCATTTAGGTGATTAGGAATTACAGGTCCAATTAAAAGGGTTGAACGGGTGATGGCAGCAGCAATTAAAAAAGTACCAGCCTCTATTCGATCAGGGATTGCATTATGGGAACAGCCATTTAATCTGTTGACCCCTTTAATTATTATTTCTGAACTTCCAGCACCAGTTATTTGGGCGCCCATTAAATTGAGCATTGCTACTAAATCCTGAACTTCTGGTTCTTTAGCGGCATTCCTAATAATTGTTGTGCCTTCTGCAAGAGAAGCTGCCATTAAAATGGTTTCTGTAGCACCAACGCTGGGACAATCTAGAATAATGTTTGTTCCTTTTAGCCGGTCTTGTTTTGCTGGAAGTACTGCACAAATCATATTTTCTTGAATTTCGACTATTGCACCTAAAGCTCTTAGCCCTTTTATATGCTGATCAACAGGTCTTAGACCTATTTTGCAACCACCTGGTAAAGGCAGTTTAGCTTGACCTAATTTTGCTAGTAGAGGGCCAATACAGAAAAAACTTGCTCTTAGGCTATGAACTAATTTTTCAGGGAGTACTCCGTCATGGAGATTTTTAGGATCTATAAATAAACTATTTGCTTGCCTTTTTGTCTGAACACCCATTCTTAAAAGGATGTGCGTCATAACCTCTATATCAGTTAAATGCGGCACATTGTTGATTTGGACTTTCTCTTCGGTTAAGAGAGATGCCGCCATTAATACAAGAGCAGAGTTTTTTGCACCACTAATTTCTATACATCCTGATAGGGAGTTCCTTCCTTTAACCTCTAAAAGTGGCGTTTTTACTGATTTAGAGATGTGAGCCACTACCCCCATTGGGAATTTCTATTGAAGTTCCCCTCATAATGACAATTACATTGAGTGACGTCCAGACAACCTTATAGCAATTCGTTATCTTTCTTTTTATTCTCTAACAAATTAAATTTAGTTTTGACTGATTTTTTACTTTCCAGGGCAATAAAAAATGCTATTTTTTCAGAGTATTTAAAACAAGTATCTTTTAGTAGAATAAAATTAAGATTATTTCTTTCTAAAATGAACATTTCCATCTTTATATTATGGCTTAAAAAATATTGATTATGACTCTGATCTCATATATTGGAGATTTTTATTATTCAAAAAATTAATTCAAAATTTATTTCAAGTCGAAGGAATCCTTTGGTTAAGCGTTTGCGTGCCCTTCATAGTAAACCTGGGAGAGATAATCAATCTGTTTTATTGCTTGAAGGAACTAACTTACTGGAAGAAGCACTAAGAACCAATTTCTTACCTAAAGAAATAATTGCCACATCTTCTTGGATAGAAAGGCATTCAGAGCTTTTCCTATCCCTCTCTGAGCAAATTATTTTATATGAAGTAACCGAATCAGTTTTAGAGGCTGCATTGACTACAAAAACTCCAGATGGAGTTGCATCTCTTTTTCCTGTTTTAGGATTGCCTTCCTTGCAGCTTGAACCAAATTTCATTTTGGCGTTAGATCGGGTACAGGATCCAGGGAATTTAGGGAATTTATTTCGGACATCTCTTTCTGCAGATATTCATCTTATTTTGCTAGCAGGAGGAGTTCATCCTCTCAATCAAAAAGTGATTCGGGCTTCGGCTGGTTCGATTTTGCATCTTCCATATCAAAGGTTAGGGACTGATGAAGAGCAAGGAATTCAATTATTGGTCCAAAAGTTAAAAGAGCTTGCTCATAGAGGTTTTCAGGTAGTTGGGACATCAGTACCAATTAAAAAAAATAAAAAAATACCTGTTCCTTATTGGGAAATCGATTGGTGTAAACCAACAGTATTGGTTTTAGGCAATGAAGGTTCTGGACTCCATCCTGATGTTAAAGGTTGCTGCACAGAGCTTGTTACGTTGCCTCATAGTGCATCAGTTGAATCATTAAATGTAGCAGCTGCATCTGTTCCTCTCCTTTTAGAGCGACGAAGAGCCAAAATGATTAAGGGTATACATCAAAAGCTGTGAGCGAAGACAAATTCGATTTCGATTTGATTGTTATAGGCGCAGGTTATGGTGGCTTTGATGCTGCTAAACATGCTGCTGAAAATGGTCTTAATGTAGCGATTATTGAATCGCGAGAAATGGGAGGTACTTGTGTTAATCGAGGTTGCGTCCCATCTAAGGCCTTGTTGGCCGCTAGTGGCAAAGTTCGAGAATTAGCTAATGCTAAACATTTGTCAGGATTTGGAATTCACGCAGCACCTGTACGTTTTGAACGTCAAAAAATTGCAGAGCATGCAAATTCTTTGGTTTCAAATATTCGCGAAAATCTAACTAAAACACTTGAACGAGCAGGAGTTAATATTTTGCGAGGTCTGGGTCGCCTTGAGGGATCGCAAAGAGTTGGATTACGTCAGTCCAATGGTATTGACAGAATCTTGACAGCAAGAGATGTGATCATTGCTACTGGTTCGGACCCATTTGTTCCTCCAGGGATTGAAACAGATGGTAGGACTGTTTTTACGAGTGATGAGGCTGTTGATCTTGAATGGTTACCTCGTTGGATTGCCGTAATTGGAAGTGGTTACATTGGTCTTGAATTTGCAGATATATATACGGCACTAGGCTGTGAAGTTTCGATGATTGAGGCTCTTGAAAGAGTAATGCCTACTTTTGATCCTGATATAGCAAAAATTGCTTCTCGCAAGCTTATTGATGGTCGTGATATTGATGCTAAGGCTGGTGTTTTAGCGACTAAAGTTATGCCAGGTTGTCCTGTTAAAATAGAATTATCCGATGTGAAGAGCCGTGAAGTTGTTGAAGAATTAGAAGTGGATGCTGTCTTAGTTGCTACTGGAAGAGTACCTACTAGTAAGGAATTAAATCTTGAGTCGCTTCAAGTGGAAACAAATCGAGGTTTTATTCCTGTAGATGAAAAAATGAGGGTACTCATAGAGGGTAAGCCAGTAAAAAATCTCTGGGCAGTCGGCGATGTAACTGGAAAATTGATGTTGGCTCATACTGCAGCAGCTCAAGGAACTGTTGCGGTAGATAATATTCTAGGCAATTCGAGAGTGATAGATTACCGAAGTATTCCAGCCGCTACATTTACTCACCCTGAAATTAGTTCCGTAGGGATGATGGAAATAGAAGCCAAGAAATTTTCTACGCAAGAAGGTTTTGAACTTGGGATTGTGCGGAGTTATTTTAAAGCAAATTCAAAGGCTCTTGCTGAACTTGAAAGTGACGGATTGATGAAATTGCTTTTTAGAAAAGATAATGGAGAGGTTTTAGGTGCTCATATTTATGGATTGCATGCAGCTGATCTTATTCAAGAAGTTGCGAACGCATTGTCTAGGCGTCAGAGCGTAATTGAATTAGCTAATGAGGTTCATACTCATCCAACTCTTAGTGAAGTTGTTGAGTTTGCATATAAGCAGGCAGTTAATCAATTGGAAAAAGATAAACTTTAGACTTAACCAAGCAGCCTTATTATTAGGCCGCATAAACCTTTTATTTCTTAATTAGTTTCTATATGAATATTCGTCGTAGACCTCCTAATCCAAGAGTAAAAGTCGCAAGTCTAGAATATGCGATTCCTCATGAAGAGAGCGAGCCTAAAAATATTCTTGAAAAAATTATCTGGCAGAAAAATAAGGAATTAGATATTGATCGAATAAAAGTACCTTTAGATAAATTAAAATCTCAAGTCCTAGATTTACCCAAAACAAAATCATTTTTAGAGGCACTTAGCGATTTGAGTCGATTACCTGCTGTTATTGCGGAAATAAAAAAAGCAAGTCCAAGTAAGGGTTTAATAAGAGAGGAATTTGACCCAATAGAAATTGCAAAATCCTATCAAGATGGCGGAGCAGCTTGCTTATCTGTGTTAACAGAAAAAAATTTTTTTTTAGGAGGATTTGATGTCCTTAAGCTAGTTCGAGAAACTGTTGACTTGCCTTTGCTTTGTAAAGACTTTATTTTTACACCTTATCAAATATATCAAGCAAGGGTTTCTGGAGCAGATGCAATCCTTTTAATTGCGGCAATTCTTTCTGATCAGGATTTAAATTATTTGAGTAAAATAGCAAGTTCTTTAGGTTTGCAAGTTTTAGTAGAAGTTCATGATTCTATTGAGTTTGAAAGAATTATTGGTATGGGTGAATTTAATTTAATTGGAATAAATAATAGAGACTTGAAAACATTCAAAACAAATTTATCTGTGACTGAAGACCTTGCTGCTCGCTATCAAAATGAAATTAAAAATAATGATATTTTACTCGTTAGCGAATCAGGTTTATTTGATAGAAGGGATTTGAATAAAGTCGTTAAAGCAGGTGCAAGGGCAGTTTTAGTTGGGGAATCTTTAATGCGTCAGAAGGACGTTAAAAAAGGACTTATTGAATTAATCAATGGTTAATTATTATCCAGCATAAACGCCCAATGCTAGCCAAATTGATTGAAGATCAATTGAATCAAGGTTTTCAAGAAGGTTGCTTTTAGTAGTGATGGCTATTAAAGAAATGAAGGCACATCCGAACATGGCAGCCCTTCCATTAGTAAGCTCTGCAGAACGCATTCTTTTGGATTCCATGAGAATAATTACCTATCTGCGCACCAGCCTACCAGATTGAGGATAAATACCTAGGTTCTTTTGCTTTTGTAATTTTTGGTAGTGGCCTATTAGGGTTACTGAGCGAAACTCAATTCCATGGATCACTTTCAATGGTTTTTTGAGCGGTTTGAGAATTGAACTTCTTTAAGAGCAATAGATTGAAAAGCTGTTAAAAATTTATCTTCTTGCCATGCGCCAGTAATACATCCACTCCATAAGTCAGGATCTTTTTGCATTTCAACGGTACTTTTTTTGTTTGAGACAATGTCTCTGATAGCAACTTTCCTTGTTGCAGTTAAAACTCGTTTGATGTTTCTTAGAAGTAATTCTCGGCTTGATGGATTTACTAGGTTCAGAACGCAATTACTAAGAACAACATCTATAGAACAATCTTGAATAAGAGGGTTCCCGTTTCCTTGGGGTTTGTCTAGAGCTTCTATTTGCCTTCTAGAAAATCTACATTGGAAAAGCCGGTTTTTCTGGCAACAGTAGGAGCCGATTCTTAGCGAGAGGAAGCATCTCCTGATTCCGATCTATCCCTATTACCTTTCCCGAGGTCCAGCGACTTGCGCGCAAATAAAACAATTTTTACCACTGCCGCTTACAAGGTCTAACTCCTTGTCTCCTTTCTCAACCCATCTAGTTGGATCTCCACATCCTTAACCCCTTGCAATCACATCTGAAAGGATTGCTGTTAGAAATTTTTATTGAAAGAGATTGGGGAGCA
>CETG01190961.1_pt1 | contig 25079 bp, 28 predicted proteins | sample 361471 | NCBI WGS metagenome assembly CETG01 (sample SAMEA2622696, study PRJEB7988) | marine metagenome | isolation source: saline water (ENVO:00002010), including | reverse complement strand
ACCAGCCATTTTGAAATAGTTTCTTTAGATGTCATAACCCCAGTAATGCCAAAATTGAGCTTTTTTAATTTTTTTTGATATAAAACAATATCCTGAGGCCGATGCCATCTTTCTGGACAAACTAAACAAGTATTAAAATTTTTTAATATATCAATTGATTTTTGATTAAGAGGTAATTTAGTAAAAGTGTCAATCCAAACCCAATCAAGTAAACCAATAAAATTTTTTATTGTTTCTATACTTTCAAATTCTGAATAACGAATAGCAATATTCCTTATATTATTTTTTAATGCTTTTTTTATAAAAGGAAACTCAACATCTAGTAAAAAATATTCATTAATTAATCCATAATCTTTGACCAATGTTAAAACTGCTTCTTCAATTCCACTTTCTTTAATATTTAAAATAAGGGTTCCATGTTTGTATTCACTAAGATAGTCTACTAGTTTGTCACCTTTCTTAAATGGTTCATGATTTAAAATTAATTCGCTTCCGTGTGTTCGAATATCAATTTCAACTCCAAAACTAGGATCAATCATTTTTAATTCTTCAATCCTATTTATCCTATGAACAATAACTTCCATGTTAATCTTTTAACTTAAGTCTAATTCTCTTAATATATGATAAAGTGCGCAAAATTAATTTAATCTTTCCAAATAAAGTACCACCACCTTTTGAAGATCCAAAAATTCGGTTGCCAAAATTTACTGGATATTCTAAAATAGTATAATTATTCGTAATAGCTTTAATTAAAACATATAAATCCAATGAAAAATCATTAGGGGCATCTTTTATAAATTTTCTAAAACTATGATGAAACATTTTTGGCTGAGCATTAACATCTGATAATTTAATTTTCATTACAAAGGAACATATTATCCCCATAAATACAGTAAAAAAATTATCAAAAAAATTTCTGCCAATACGCTTTCCTTTTAATATGCAATTTCTGTAATCTCCATTTTTAATATAAAACTTATATGCATAAATAACATCTTTAGGATCAGTTTGAAGATCAGCATGTGTCCATGCTATTACTTGTCCAGAAGCTTCTTTAACACCTGCCATTATACCATGACCATATCCAATATTTTTTTTTAAATCTAAAACTTTTATACAAGATTCATGTTCATTAATTAATCCGCTTATCTTTGAGCTTGTATTATCCGTCGATCCATTATTAACTAAAATTATCTCATGACAATCTGTTTGAATTTCTAATAATATTTTTATCAAAGAAGATAAATTGTCAGCCTCATTATAACAGGGGATAATTAATGAAAGATTGTTTTTTTTTGTTTTCATTTAAGAATTGAAAACTGTTGTATTACTTTCCACTTATAATTTATCTCATCATTATAAGCTAAATAAATTTTATCCACTCTAAATTTTTTAAAATTATTTTTTATATTTTTTTTTATATTTTTTTTTAAACTCAATTCTTTTAAACCATATGCAAGACTTAAATGTGGTATAAAATTATCATCATTGCATAAAAACTCAGAGCATGCAATCTCTCTAGCTTTTTTAAAATCACTGTCAAAATCAACTTTAATGAAAAATGTTCGAAAAAACTCATCAGAAAATTCAATTTCTTTAAGATTAACATTAAATGTTGAAATATGTTTTACAAATGCTTCAGTCCTATTTAATAATATGCTTTCTTTATCTTGAAATCCACTTAGTAAAGTTACATGTGGAATAAATCTTATTCCTTCAAATGCAGAACTTAAATTATGGATTATACTCTGCAATTCTAAAAAAAGTTTACCATCAGGTATCAACCAAAGAGAATAAGATAAAGGATTCCTTTTGAGCTTATTTGCACTCACAATATCAATTATTTAAGCAATACCATTTTTCTAGTCTGACTAAAATTACCTGCTTTAATACTATATAGGTAAACACCTGTTGATACAGTCAATCCTCTGCTGTTTTTGGAATCCCATATAACTGATTGATATCCAACAGTTTTCCTTTCTCTTACTAAATGTTTTATGACATTTCCTAACATATCATAAATTATTAATTCTACATCTATCGCAACTGGTAAAAAATATTCTATTTTTGTATATGGATTAAACGGATTTGGGTAATTATTCTTTAAAACAAAACTATCAATTGTTATATCTTTATCTATATCTAAAGAAATACATATTAATTCTGGATTATATTCTTCAACAAATAATGGTGGTTCAAACTGCCAATAGTCTATTGGAAATATATAATCACCCCACTCACAATTATTATCCTCATTTGCATGTTGGTAGCGTGCACGAGATCGACCAAAAAGAAACCCACCACCTTCTTGAATATATGTTCCAATAGAAGTGTCATAATATCCCCATGTATACAACATATGCCATGGGAAAGGGCCTACAAACGATAAATTAACAGAGTATGTACCATCTACGTTTTCTGATGCTATTGCTTTATAACCATCTCCTAGGCCTTGCAAATATGTAAGCCATCGATCCTGAATTGAAACATAAACTGTATCTTCATCTGGATTAAATCCTTGGCTAAGAGCATCTTCCATGTTACTAGTAAAAGAAACAGTAATATTTTGGCCATCAGGAATAATTCCTCCAGCCGGTAAGTCATAATAGCCCTCGATACCCAAATCAACAAGGCCTGTCCCATCTTCAGGTCCAAGCATAAATTTTCTGTTCCCACCACCAAATTGTGGAGAATCTTCCCATCCAATTCCATCATAAAGCTCACCATACTGATCATTTAAAATTTCAATAGATAAAGAATCTAATTCCAAATAATACTTATACTCCATTTCTGTATCTGGGAATCCTGTAATACTTGTAGCAAGTGTAAATATATTTGTTCCTGGTGTACGAGTCATCCTACAATTTGCTAAGTCATCACAACTCCAAGCATTAAATCCTCCACGAACCTGCATTTGATCCCCACGAGACACACTAAATACTTTTAATCCCGTTGCATCTTCTTCATCTAACCACTCAGTCATATCAACTGAAAATAAAACAGTTTTCGTTACTTCACCACCTTGGCTAGGAATAGTAATGCTAGTAGATCCTGATATCTGGCCATCATCTCCAATACTAAATTCCTGATTTGGCTCACCTATAATATCTAATAACCACGTTCCCCAACCATCACTACCATCACACGCATCACATACTGTACCATTACCATTATCTGTATCAATAGCGCCCCATTCATAAGAACTCGGTCCAATTAGGCTATCTAAAACAATTGTCCAGACTCCATCATAAGCTATAGTATCTCCATTTAGCCCATCATCATAACCTTCTACAACAGCCCAATTAGAAAATTCTCCTTTGAATCTAATATCATTAAACCCATTTCCTTGATCTATAACTCTTAAAACCACAGTGCTATAAGTCTGCGCAAAAGTCATATCTGCCATTATGTTATAAACGGTTAATATGATTATTAAAAAAAATGATCTTGTATTTTCCAAAATAGAATTCTCCTCAAAAATATTAATGTTACTTTTTTTTATACTTTACAACACTTGTATATCCATAGAAATCTTCAGACTCTTCTTCACTTGTAGTTAATGTAAGAATATCATCTTTAATATTATAGGTAGCATCAATTGTATCCGATTGAGCAATAATTCTTATATAATGATCTTTAATAAGCCAAATTCCTCTTCCTTTTTTTTCCTTACCTCCTTCAACTGAAACAAAAGACATGGAACCAGACCTATGGAAGGATAGAGTCTCAACATTATCTCTATCTTGATATACAATTTCTTTCTCTTCTTTTTCTGTTTGAGTAACAGTTTCCATAGATATAAAAATCCATTTATCAATTAATCGTAAATGACTCTGTTGATATTTTGACTTAATTTTGAAAGATCGTTGACTGCCAAATAAAAATATAGTACAGACGATAATAGTTAAAAAATATTTTACACGCATATCTAATTCCTTGACAAATACTTACTACTATTAAAAATAAATATGAAGAATACTATTACACAACTTATCATTAAAAAAATCTAGCTTAATATATCAATCATTAAAATTACTTTGTTTATTATAAAGGGAATAAAAAATTGATCTGAAAAACATCGTAAAATGTATAATAGTAGGAATCATTGCAGAAAAGCCCATTATAATACCAAAATAAATATTCTTAATATTATGAGATGGATTAATTAAAGCATCATTAACCGAGCTTATATATTTATCAGTTCTTTTATCAATATTTGTTTCATGATCATATAATTTAATTGATTCTACAGATTGTCCTATTGTGTCTATATAGCTAATAACCCATCCTGAAATAATAAAAACAAACACCACCCAGAATGTTGCCACAACCGCTATAAGAATATCAATAGATAGGTGAGCTATATAAATTCTGTTATTAATTGTTAGAAGAGCTCTTCTAATAATATAAATTGTTATAAAAAATGAAAGACTATCAAATAATGCCCCAAGAAAACCGACAGGAAATTGGATTTTAAAATAATAACTAAAAGTAGGCCCAAATACTAATCCTGGGAAAGCAGATACCATTGCAAACCAATAACATATAATATTTATAAAAATAAAAAAACTAAATAAATACCAAAAAAATTTATCAGCAACGGATCTTTTATTTTCATAAAAAAGCAAAAGTCTTTTTAGATCATTTCTCCAAATAAAAATAATTTTATTTAACACAGATTAATTTACTAATTGACATAATATTTTTGAGATATCGTTTACTTTATTATAATATCATTTTTAACATGCTATTACCAATTGATTAAACAGTTTTATTTTGATTCTTTTTTAAAAAATATTGTATTACAAATGCTTCAATTAGGTGAGTTGTAAACCAAATAAATGTGAGCAGAGGAACATATAATTTAAAATCAAGATCAAAATAACCAACGCCTAACCATGTTAAAAATAAGAGGCCTCCTGTTTTAGTTAAAAAACTTAAACCTGTAAATCCTAGAGAAAATGTATTCCCATACTTTAAGACAATAAAAACACCTATGATTAAATGTATCAGATTTAATATGACAGGTGATAATATCCCTAATATAAAATATTCCATAATCTCAAAAACAATTGCAACCTTATCATGATAATGCTACAATTGATAATTATATGCCAATCCAAACACATTAATATGATCTGGATTTGATTTATGGATATCTTCAACTTTATAAGTAAAGAAGACTTTTAATTCATTTTTTTTTGGTAAGTCTAATACAATACCAAAAGAAAATCTGTACTCATCATAGTTATAATTACTTGTGTTATTAGGATAAAAAACTTCTCCTGAAAAATATGGTTCTATTTTTTTTGTTAAGTCATAATAAAAGGATAATTTATTCCTAATTAATTCTTCAGGTATCTCTTGCTGCTCATAAGTTTCCTGGTACTTAAAGCGATATTTAAGAGCAATATTTTTAAAATTATATTTATACGAGCTACCTAAACTTAAACGTTTTTTAATTTTATCATCTTTTCCTATGGTATAACGAAAAGGAATAAAAACTCTAAAACCATCAAGAATTTTATATGATATAGAAACTTCAGTAAAAGTTTGTTTATATTTCGAAAATTGTTCTTGGAATCTTAGCTCTTGCTCAAAATCAATCTTAAATGCATAAGGTAATTTCACTTGAAACCCAATACTGTTCCATGATTCACTATCATCAGCTCCAAATATAATTTGCAAAGAAAATAATAATATCCAATATCGGCTAATGACGGTGATATTTTTTATAAACAAATTCAAATATCCAAACTATTGTAGTTAAAACAAGAGAATGAAATTATAGGATTAATCTTTATAAAATATCTTAATATTTACTTTGTCTAAAAATGTTCTTCCTATTTCAAAACGTTTAATAGACAGCCCAGTTTTTTGTTCCAAGTCTTGAAGTAAATTTTTATGATTTTCTGGTTTAAGATTTTCAAGAACATCATATTCTAATGTCCGGCGAGCAAGTAATTCTTCCTTTCCATAGTATTCTAAAGTATATGTCATAAAAAGTAATATAGTATTTGTAAATAATAATTCGATATATGAAACTTGATTGGGTCCTATGGCATTGATAACACCAATAGTAATAACTATAAATAAATATGTCATCTCTTTAATTGGAATCGGATTGGTTCTATACCGAAGAATAGCAAACACAGCAAATAATCCAAAAGCAAAGCCTATATTAATATCCATATTGCCTAATATAAATGCAAAAAAAAATATTAAAGAATTGAACATAAAATATGTAAATACGAAATCCTTATCCTCATGATATTTTTGATAAATTCGCATTATGAGAATATAAATAACAGAAACATTAAATAAATATCTAAGAACTAAATTGAAAAATTCAGATGATAATTCCATGGTTTTTTTATTGTAATTTTAATTAATAAGAATAAAATAGATTTTTAAATATAAACTATAGCAGAAACCTAATAATTAATAACATATAAAACCTAACTCTAGATTTTAATAAATAAATTTAATATTTATTGATCATTGGTAATAAGTACTATTAATTAAACCAGGAGTACCATTTCCCTCAGAAGCCATCCAATTTTCTGGTAGCAAATTATCTAATGATGGGTTTTTCAATTCAAGAGTTGGACCCTCACCATCCGCAGCTAAAGGCCAAGGTAAATCATCATCATACTCAACAAAATCAGCTAGAGTTCCGTTGGCATCAAATAATCTTATAGCATCACTTCCTCCTCCTAAACCAAAACCAAAATCACCATATTTAAATAGAACATCGGGGAAAGCATCAATAAACTTTATAGTATCTTTACATAAAATAATATATTGATCAGGTAATAATATTGTATTAGATGGTATTATAAAAATATGATCGTCTTTTTCATCTTTTAATAGCCAAGAAGTGATATCAATAGTATCATTGCTATTATTATAAAGTTCAACCCAGTCATCTGGGTTGAAACTATCTGAGGAGTTATAATTAATTTCATTAATTACCACACCATATTCTTTGGTATTATCAGTTTCTATAATATTGTCTTCACAACTTAAAGAATGTATAAAAATTATGATGATCGATAAATATTGAATTTGAAGTTCTCTAATCATAAGACGAACAAACAGACCATACTTTTAGAATTACATACACAATTAGGACCTGTTTAATCATTCCTCTTCTTGATAAGCCATTTTCACATAATTATATCTATCTCGATATTTTCTATGTTCATCTGCTTCAAATTTTATTTTACTAGCCATTGCTTCTTCAATCTCAACATTCATTTGCACATTTTTATCTTTTAAGAAATAAAAAGTAATTTGTGTGCAAAATAAAATAACAGCTAAAAACCAATAGCCTAAACCTAAAACTTCACCATTATAAACTGTCTTTATTCCATAACCAAAAAAAGCAGATACAGCAATAATATTTAGGATAGTTATCCATTCTCTTAATCGATTTTTTATAGTCATTTTAAATAATCATTTATACTTAATACTTAATGTAAATAATTCTTGTTAAATATTTATAAATTAAATTATAGATATATCTTTCTATACATAATTTACTAATAGATAACAGATAAGAAGGAGATTGCAATGAGAATAATTTCAGTAATTACTCTTTTAATGAGTGTATTATTTTCTCAAAATAAAGATATCACCAAACTAAATACCACTGAGGGGCTATCAGTAATATTTGGCATTAATCAATCATTTTATGATAATGATTGGAATGACCTAATGAAAGATTTTAATCAAAATGGTAACCTTAAAAAAGAAGTGTCCCCCAGTTTAAATTTTGGAATTATGAAAGAACTTCCTCAAGGTGAAATATTAGGACTAAAATATATTACGAATGGTTTCAATATTGAACATAGCTATCAAGATACAATCTATCAAGACACAACAATATCAGAAATTGATACAAGCATTATTACAAATACCATTAATTATAAGAATAATTCGAATTTAAATTTAAGTAATTTGAAATTTTTTCTCATTTCACCTACACCAATTATTAAAAATTTATATTTTGGATTTGAAAGTGGATTATTCTTAAATGCCAATAGAAAAAACACCGTTTCTTTCGAAGATACATTGTTAGCTATTTCTTATGAAGATACATCGTTAACTACTTTAGAAAAAGATTACAATCGAAATGATTGGCAAGATGACGGTTTTATTAGTTGGGAGATTGGTGTTATCTGTCAATATTATTATAATATAAATAAAAATATTGCCCTATTATTTGAAGGGTATTACGGACTGACTGATTATCCTAAAAAAGGTGAGGAACCAAAGGAAACTGGGATTCCAAATTCAATGCATTATATGAATTTTGGTATAAACTATAGATTCGGCAGCTAATTATTATTTAATGGATTAGGCCCATATGCATTTTCTTTCTTTTCGCCGATTACAAAACACGTCCAATAATAATAAGGGACAATTCCAATTATTGTAAAAGGCAAGAGAACATACCAACCCGATTTTCCGATATCATGAAACCTTCTAATAACTAAGCTTGTACTTGGTATAATAAACACAAAATAAATAAAACTAAAAAGTCTACTATTTAAAGGATTATCTGAATAAGAGCGGCTAACTTGTGGATTAGGAGGATCAATTATTATTACGCTGATTTGCAAAATTAATAGAAATAATAACCAATAATTATATTCCGATCTAGATGCCCTTCCACTAAAGTTTACAACATTTTTACAACCTGATTGAATTGCTTCTAAGAAATACAACTTAAACCTAGTACGCATTTATAATCTAAAAATACACTATAATATATTTTATTTTTTCTGATTGTGATTTTCAATTACAAATTAAAATTACAAAACTAACCACAAGTGAATAATTAAAAAAAATCCACGAAGACAAAAATTAATGAATTATAACCATTATTTTATAGATTTATAAATTATTATTTTCTTCCTTTATCCAACTAATATATCCATAAATATTCATAATCAATATGAACAAACTCATAGCCATAATCGGAATGGCATGAATAATATACCCGTAAAAAATATATATAATATTTCCAATACCCCAAATAGAGAAACAATAAAGTTTCTTTTTCGCATTAAAATAATAACCCAATAAAATTAAGAAAAACCCTATCCAACCTATTATATTAACTGTCAAGTATTCCATATATACCTAAATCTAACTATCATCCTATAAACAAAAAACACTCTTACCTACAAGAATATCCTGTTTGTAAAAAACAGTTAAGTTCCTATCAAATTATATTTTTTTTCTATTTTCTTTTTTGATTTAGATTTTATAAAATATTTAAGAAGTGCAAAATTATTTCTAAACCAAGACTTCTTTTTAGCTACTTCAAGTTGATAAAGTTTTGGATCTGGGTAAAATACCGAGCAATCAACTAAACCTAAATCATTATACTTTTCTTTTCTTTCTTCAATAGAACCTAATGCATTAAGATTTTTTATTTGAGAAAATGATTTAGTGAAAAGCATATACTCAGACACGCCAATACTATTTTTCATTAAACGATGAGCCAAAATAACATCTTGCCCCGCAATTTCTGTAAATTGATTTACTTTTTTAATTAAAAAATCGCCATAATGAACAAAAGATTTTAATTTAAGATCCCCGACCTCAGGGCAAGTACTACATGGTCATGTTTCACAAAACTTAATATCATTTATATGTTGATTAAATATTTTAAAACTATTTTGTAATCTTTTTATAATTGTTTCAGAAAATTTTTCTGGATCATCAGGAATCGCATAAAAAAGAGCAGCATCACCCTGAAGCTTATTAATTGTTAAAACACCGTTTAACTCTTCTATAACTTTTTCAAGTAAATCGCTAATAATATGTTCAGCATGTGCTTGACCTTGGGATAGTTTATCATTTATTGCATCTGTATTGTGACCACTTATAAAATTTGTATATCCACTTATGTCTACTAATGCTATAAATCCTTTATGACTCTCCATACTTTAATTTACATAATGTGATCGAAATAAAAATAATTTACAAATATAAAAATTGATGCATAAAAATCATTTGATTATAGTTATATCAAGAGACATAAATATTATTAGAGATATAAAAGTAAAAATTGATAAAAATCCATGATAAATATGAGATTTAGTTATTGCACCAAATAATGAAAGGACCGCAAGTAAAAAAGGCATAATAGTAAATGGGGAGATAATCGGTTTGAAAAATAGGAAATGATTTACCAATATAATCGAACCAAAATTCCATGCTGTAATAATGAAAAATATTCTATGGACTGAAAAATAATGTTTCTCTAAATCAATTATACCAGATTCATTAGACTTAGGAAGAACTAGTGTCGTCATTAAATAAATTCCACTTAGATTAACTACTATGAGAAAAAATGATGGGTATTTCCACATTTCAAGATTATTCAGTTCCCACATTCCCCACCAAGAAAAAATATCCCAAATAAATACTGTAACTAACCAAATATTATTTACCCAATATACTCTTACACGGGAATGAATTTCGATCAACTCTGAAGCTGCACTTAGCAAATGAGAAATAGCAAGACCAACAATAACAGAGAATAAAACTGCTACAAATTCAAATGCTGACATAAATATTTTTAAAATTTCTTTTTTTAACCATTATACAACAGCTTTAATTATTGAAGTATCCTTCAATTTACTCATCATTCCAAAATTTGCAAAATATACTAATTCAAATATATATGGACTACATTTCATAATAGATAAGTTTGAAAATTATTAATATGATATTCACTGATTTATAATCAGAGATATCACTAAATACTTATCTAATAACCCGAATCCCTTGATCTGGAGGATATGGGAACACTACTCCCTCTTTAGTCACTACGGCACCATCATGGAATGCAATATAAATATGTTTTCCCTTACCCCATTTAGGCACTGGCATATGTACCATATACTCAAAAGTAAAGGTATGCAGTAATGGGATTTTCATATTTCGTAACCAATCTGGACCAAAAGGAGAAATTCTGGGGCCGATCAAACCACTTCTGCCTACAGCATGACAGTCAAGATGAATCTGAGTTTTCAATGAATCTGCATTTTTATCATAAGAATCTATCGGATTGTAGTAATAGCCAGCATCTTCTATTTTTTGAATAAGAAGTTCAAGTATTTCTCCCGCTGTATAACCTACTTTAATATTTCTTTTTAATATCTGCCTTACAATCATCGCGTGCTCCCAAATCTTTTGAATTTCAGGGGGTGGTTTATTTTCTCCGTCTTTAAGCACATAAGCATTCCCACCTAAATCTGCATGAAAAATATTTGTACCAGCACCATGTAATATAGTAAATAAATCGCCTCTTTTAATAATATAAGGGTTTGGATCACTTGCATGGATTTCCGTCCCATCGGGAACTCGAAGAAAAACATTGCCCTCGAGATCACTTAATTTCGTCACACCTGGTATTACCTTTCCAAATTCTCTATCAAGATTATTAGCTGCGATAATACCAAACTGTTCATATAGTTTGATTTCCTCTGGAACTCTTCCAGCCAAATAATCCATAATTACATACTCAGCAGAATGAATTCGCACTGCATATTTATCACCAAGTGCATTAATCAACAGATTATAATCTTTAAATGAGATACCATCAGTAAGTGGATTTCCTTCAGAGCTCGAGGCTACATTAAGATCATCCATATAATTTACACCAATACGATTAGGGTCACGTTCAGATACAAATTTCTTAAGGCCTACAAATCTAAAATCCATTTCTAAAGGCGTTCCAGGTTGGTACTCACGTTCCATCCCCTCCTCAATAATGATATCGTAAGCCATATGGTCTTGAACATGTGCACTGAAAGCTACTCGCTCAATATTATTAGGCCCTCTATCAGTGAAAATAAAGATACCGTCGCTTGAACCTAATTCAAATTGAAGAGGATCGGAAGTCCATGGTCTAATAATATGAATCCACATATCAATATTATTGTTTCGCATTACTCGAGGTAATATTTTGTCGAATTTTTCTAAACGAATCCTATTCTGTATTATAACAGAATCTTCAATATTTATGAAACTTAAATCACTAGTCTCTTCTTTTTGGGCATAATTATATTGCAATAGCATTGTAAAAAAAATAATTATAGAAAAAAATTTGACTTTTTCCATGACAAATACTCGCTTTTATTTTTTCATAAAAATATTTTTCAAATAAAAAATTATGATTATCGAATCCCTAGATATTTAGAATATGCATATTTTTATTCTATTACGATCAATTTAACGATAAAGGTTTATTTTTTATATTAAATTTTTATTTATCTAAATAGTTTTATTAAATAATTATTCAAATAGTTATACTAATAAATAATAATAACCTTCATTTGATTGTATATAAATAAACTTATCCTAATATTTTATAATATAAATATGAAAAAGATACCAGAAAACTTTATACAAACTGCATTTGATAATTATCTAATAAATTTTAGTAAAAGTTCAATAAAAATGCTTTTAGAACAGGTTGCTTTAAAACTAAGCGATGAACTTCAATGGAGAAAATTAAAAGAGTCCTATTTGCTAAAATATAATACCAAAGAATTGGTTAGTTTATTAAATAATATATTAAAAAAAGAAGCTTCTAACAGAGAATTTGAAATTATACTTCAGATAATCAATATTTTATATCAAAGACAAAAAGATTACCACCTAATTACAGGTAATCATAAAATTTCACCTGAGACTATTGATGAGGTTTTATTCCCTACAAGAAGAATAACAACATTAGAAGGGACTAACCAGTTTACAATTGTGAACTGGAATCAATTACATATTAAAATCAGAGATATTAATCCAAATATTATTGTGTTTCATAAAATAATAGAGGATAAACCAAGTGATCACAGTATCATCGAACGGAATTTCGATGAATTACATTTAGGGTTAACAACCAGAGCAATACTTAGAATATTTGGACATCTCAAATTAAATGAATCATATAAACACCCATTAAAAAAAAAGGACCAGGTTTTCAGATTAAATAGAGCACTCAAACAATTATTTAAAATGCCAAATAATAATAATCCATTTTTCTGGAAAAAAAACCAATTAAATACTAAAATTATTATTACGGCTTATGATGATGATGATTTTCCCGTCCTTCCATTTAAGCATTTAGATAAATAAAACTATTAAATCAAGTACCCAAAATAATATTTGATAATAATAACAGGTCAAAAATATCAACCTCTTCATCAAAATTGATATCGGCAATTTCAAATTCTATTTCTGTAAAAGTACTATAGCTTAAGATGTGGGATAGAATCATTAACATATCTAAGATAGAAACCACATCATCATCATTAATATCGCCTGGTAGTTCTTGAAAATGATCCACTAATTTAATTACTTCTCTTAACGTAACCTTTGCAGCTTCATGAGCAGTTTCCCAATCAATAAGTCCTCCTACATGTACATGTCCTGAGGTATAAAGAGGTAAATTTGCCGAATCCATTAGCGCTTTAGACCAAACACCATGATACCCCATAAATTCAGATAAAAAATTACCTGCACCATTGGTATAATCAATATAAGGAGTTAAACCCAAATTGGCAGATTGAATAGCAGCCACAATTGAATCCATAGGTAAAGTAGAATACCTTGCAGTATTAAATGGAATAAGAGAATCAGGTGGTGTTGGAGTGGGTAGGAAAGGTGATGTATAGTCAGGTACCCAATTGATTGAATTAAAATATTGCCATTCTAATTCCCAACTATAATCCATATAGCCTCGACTGAAAGTAATGATTGCCACAGGATTAATAGAATCTACGATGTTCCACCAATCTTCAGAAGTATCTTGGTAATCTACTTCAAAATCACCATTTCCTTGATGACAATCAATACAATCTGGTGGAATAAATGAAGGAAAATAAGATATAACATCATATCCACTACCTTCCCAATTTTCGCCAATCCACCCGTTAGGATTCAAAAGTGAATTCCTACTAAATTGTCTTATACATTCATTTGTCGGAGGCCAATAACCACATAATAAAATTTTAGGATTACGTTCAGGATTGAGTCTACCTATTGATTGTGTTTTTTCTTCAAAATTAAGGGGTCGCTCTTGTATTAATACCTTATGAATTGGAACAACAGGTATTTCGTTATTTGGAACTGAAATCTCTATAAGAATAATATGTGATTTTAGTTGCCCTGAAAAATCTGAATTAGCAGTTTGAAGTATTGTTTTATTATACGGACCCAAATAACCATCTATTGATTCATTAATAAAAAAAAGTTGCATATTATCAGAAAAATCTGATTTTATAAATTGAAAATTAACTGGCATATCTTTTTTAAAAATAAATCGAAAATAATAATAGTCCCGGTTTAAATACTGAACTGGTTTAATATATTTAATTATGCTACTTGGAATACTAGATGGAACATCTAAATTAATTTCAAAAATAGGATCTGACCTTAAACTAATATACATGGGTGCGCCATGTGGAATTTGTTGATTCCAAACAAATCCAATAAATAATAAAAATGTTAAGCGTTTAATCATTATTTATTATTATCCTCATTTAATTTATATAATCTGTCAACATTTCTATTCTTTTTAAATTTCCTTTCTTTAATTTGTTTTTTTAAATCATATAAAAGTTCATTATCCTTTTTCTTTTTATCCTTAACAATTTTTTCAATTTTTTTCAATGCTTTAATATTTTTTTCTTTTGCATTTCGTTTTAAATCATATGCAAATACTGAAACATTATTTTTTATTTGATCCTTAAAAACAAATATATTTCCTAGAATTCCAAAGCTTAAAACTTTGCTATTATCACCAAGTTTAAATGTAGTAAATGAAACAAAATACAAATTGTTATATACCAAAATATTAAAAATATCAATACTAAAAGAGGCAACCATTTTTGATAATCCTTCCAAAGCATTATCTTCAATATTAGTTGCAATTTCCTCACTTATTTGGACTTTATGAAAACTAAAGTCAGGGTTACTCACGAAAAGAACTATCAGAGAGGAAGCTAATAGAAAATATTTTAACATATCTAAATCTACCCATCATACCATAAATAAAAAACCCCACGAATATGGGTCTTGATATTCAAAAATATATTAAAGTAAAATGTTACTTAGATAACTAACTATTCCCAAATATAAATAAAAAGATTATAAATAATACTTCATATTAACCAAATTTAACCATCATACCACAACACTCTTACACACCACCCAAACCTACGGTTTTTAAGTAATACCGTTATCGACTCGTTTTATTAGAAGTTAGGGACTTCGTCTTTCTGACTTCTTCAGTTCTTTCCTCTTAATCAAATCATCTTCAACCAACGAAAGGAAGTATTCATTTACAGAACGAAAGTCCTTTGATACCTTGTAGACCTTATTCCAAATCCTTACTGTTAATCGTAAAGAACGAGTACTTGAAGGTTCTTTTTTTGGTCTACCACCTTTATTAATTTTTTCCATTAATATAAGTTACCACTATAGTTTTTGTGTTGCAATAACTTATTGTAAAAATGTGTTAAATTGCAGAATGGAATTTTCACCATACACCATTATCTTATTTATGGTAGTGCTCTACTTTGGTTGGGGGAAAAGAAAAGAATTCTTAAAAGACTGGGAAAAATATGAAAGAGGTGAAGGTGAGATTCCAAAATTATTTAAAAATAAATCAGAAGAAGACATTGCAAATATAATACTTATTATGTTTTTAGTTTTTACAATGCCATATAGTATCATATTAGTAGCCATCTATTATTTCTATTCCGATAAAAATAAAAAAAACTTTCATGCCTGGTTAGAGACCCTGACACGAAAAAAAGGTAATTATTAAATTTAATTATGAATGATAAACAAAGGTTACTTGTTATGATTGGATCAGGCTCTCTCATAGTTTTCATAATAACCATATTTGGATTAGGATTTACCCCAGTTCACAAATGGTTGGATACAACTGAAATAGACTGGGAATATGAAAAATCAAATGTTGATTGGGATAGCAAGGAAGAATGGTATGAATGGGCTGAAGAATTAAAAAAAGAAAAAGGTATACAAAGAACTAAAATTGGCCTTCCATTACTTTTCAGTAAACCGACTAAACAGGGTGAGAGAACAAACTGGCTTGGTATCATCGCAGTATTCAATATTACTTTATGTATTGTTGGATTTAGTCTTTTTAAAAATACATAGCCAATAATTGATTGGTTTTAAAATAAGTAAAATATTCCCAAAATGGAGACTAATGGGAATACTCATGTTTGCAATCTTTTTTGGTATTGGCTTTGTATATGAAGAATAGTTTATCACCCAAACAAAAAATCCCATCAATGTGAGGCTTATTAAATAATTAAGTTGATAAAATTTCAAAATATGTTCCTTTATTATAAGAAATAACATTAACAACCCTGTGAGAGTACCAGATATTAACGTATTTATCAAAATTGATAAATCTGGTTGTAATAACATTAAAGCTATATAGATAATATTTACTATAAAGCCACCTAACAACATTCTCTTTATCCACATCATAGTTCTATATCTACACAACCAAACCCAAACAAAAAACCCCACTAATGTGGGGCTTGATGCTAGTTTACTTCCTTTCTTTCAAATGGATGTAAACGACTGTTCCGTGATCTAATAGTATTTAATCTACTAATCATAAATCGTTTTCTGGAACGTCTTATGTTTGTCCTTTTGGTATGCACTAAACTTCCTTTTGATTATTAAATTTATTTTTTAAGGACGGGATATTAATACAAGATTTAAGAATTTTTTAATACTATTTCAAACAAAATTGACATATAAAAAATAAATTATTTCATTGAAGAATTTATTAATAATGAAAAATCATCTGTCAATACTTCATTGCTATAGTTTTCCGTAAAATCTCCTAATACTTTTAAATATTTATTTTCTACTATTAAAAATTTGTGAATCTTTTTTAAGTCTTTCTTAGTGTAAAATTTATTGTGATTATTTATAATTAAATGTTCTATATCTGGAATATTTGAATGAAATTTATTTTTTAACATTACCCAAAAAGGATATTCCCAACTATCACCACCGATAAATAAACCAATTTTAATATTGTTATTCTCGTCAAATTTTTTGATATGAATTCCATCTACAATTCTAAAATATTGATCGTATAAATCAGGTCTATTTGAAAAATAATTTTTAATTCTTTGCTTATAAAAAATACTATTATTGTCAAATGGTAATATTGGTCTAGCTTTATTAAAAAATAAAAAAGGCATAGAATATAAAAACAGGCTTAAGAAGATCAAATTAATAACAATCTTCATTTTATATGAAAAATACAATTGGTTTAAAACTATTGATAAGAAAGGAGTTGTTATTATGAAGATTGGGATAGTCCTACCTGTATAAGGATTCCATTTGAATAATAAACAAAATAATATTATAGAAAAAATTGAAATTATCAGTGATATTAATTGAATTTTTTTGAATCTTTTTATGTAGTAAAAACTTATTATAAATAAAAATATTATTAATAAAGTATGGATTAAATTCCCGGAATGATCTTCATGTATCATAAAAAAAGGAGGACGAAAATCCAAATCCATATATGATGTACCAGGATCACTTATTTTATCTCCTAAGAATATTTTTACTATTTTATAAATATACCAGTTTAATAATTCAAAGGTGCTTCCTAGTTGTAATGCAGTCCATCTAATTAAGTTTGAAAAAACCGTAAAAATAGATAAAGTTTCATTTTTTGCTTCACTATTAACATTCATTGCGAGGAAATCATTATATTTTATGTGGCATCTAAAATAGTGAGGTAAGTTGATTAGCAACCCAATTATTACAGTGGTTACAGCTCTATAGATAACAGTAAGTTTGGATTTGTAGTTTTTAATAATAATATTGTATAAGAAAAAAATTATACCAATAGGAAAAAGGAGACTATAAGATGTCCCTTTTGATAATACGCCTAGCCCTAATGATATTCCAGAGCATACTAGGTTTAATTTTGATTGATTATTTATTGAATTAATTTGATAATAATAAAACAACATTATAAATGTTGATAAAACAACATCATTTTTTGTAGTTGATGCTTGTAGAATTGCTAATGGTAAAGTACATACTAAAAAGCCCGATACTATTTGAAAATATTTATTTAATCCAAATTCTTTTGTTATTAATGTTGTTGCTGTAACACAAATTATCAAACTAAACCACTGGGACAAATTTGCAAATAAATCAGAATTAGATAGGAGTTGTAGGTTAAGAATAATGAATTCATTAAATGGCGAATATGCATTTTGTCGATAATTATTGGTAAGGAAAAAATCTACTCCTTCATTTTGAATCCAATGCGCAATCCTTGCCATGTGATAAGTCATTGAATCCCAATTATTCGAAGGAGAAAAAATTGCAGTAATGAATGTTATTAAAACAATAAAACCTATCATTAATAAAATTATAGTAGACTTATTATTAATTGTTTTAGGTCTTGGAATTTTGATTTTCATTCTAAATAAAAGAGAAATATATATTATGTTAAAAAATAAATGAGCCAAAAAGACTTCTGCCATTATAAGAGAATTAAAAAATGTTAAAAATTCTGTGATTAACAATATTTGTAAAGAAAAGAATAAATAAGAATTAATTATTGCTAAACGAAATGATTGTGTTGTAATAAGAAAGTAATAGAATAATAAACTAAAAGATATTGGCAATATTATTATCATCATAATATATTGATATGGAGAGCTAACAAATTCACTAGTAAATATTAACTTTTAAAAATTGAATTAAATATTTTGGGTAGATAAAATTTTACTATATAATCTGTTGTTAAATGTGAATACTCATCATTATGAATAAATATTTCATCGATTTTTATTTTGTTAATTAATTCATTTTTATCTGTATTGACCATAGTTATTTGATTAAAATATTTTGATTTTTTAATGTTTGCATTAATTAAATCATAAATATTTAGAGAATATTCACCAGTAAAATGATTTTTATGGGGATGAGTTATTAAGATCAAATTTTTTGTAGAAGATTCAGAAAAAACATTTTCAATATATTCATTTAATACTAGATCCCAATATTCTTTATCATTAACATTAATTCCTCTTTTTAATATCCCTAAAATATTATCAACATTACATTTAATTGGTAAACTTTTTATTCTTTGATTAGTCTGATAATTAAATATTTCATATTTAATTAGCTTTATAGTTGCTGGTAACATTGATGACAAAATTTCATATTTACGAAAAGCTATATGTAGTGTGTAATAATCAGGAGTTCCCGCTTGATTAGGTTTTACAATCAATCTACCATTAACTGTTTTTCTTAAATTCTTATATCGACATAATTCATCACCTAGATCCGTTTGATCAATAATAGCAATTATGATTTCTGGGTTAATATTAAAATCATACCTTAAAGTATTTAATTGTGCGCTCATTAAACTTGGACTGTATGATGAAGTTCCACCCATTACAAATTTAATATTTTCATCCAATGACTTTTGAAAAATCATATCCTTACTTTCTTCTCTAAGTTCTAGTAATTCTGCCCAAGAATCACCTTGTATAAGTATTGTTTTTTCTCCTTTACCTATTTCACTGTAAATAAGTTGTTTTGGATTATTTATATTATAGTAATCGTGATTTTTTAAATGATGTAAACTTTTTGTATGATAATTTATAAATTCAATAAACTCTCTTTTATTACCGGCTTTAGTAAAGTTATAGTGTAACTTTTCTTTTACTTTTTTTGATGAATATAATTCAGCAATAAAAAAACAAAATAATAAAGAAGCAGTTAAAAGTAATAAATTCTCTTTCATTAGTATTTATAAGATTTTTTATAAAAATAGATTCCGAAAATTTTCATATTATTTTTGATGATATTAAATATTTCCATTATTATAATGTGAAAAAGGGATTTTTTTTCTTTTATGATCTAGTTCCAGCTTTCTGAAAATTATAATATAATAATCGAATAATAAATATTGAGATAGTAATAATTATTAAGGCATTTAAATTTTTAATAGAACTAATCTATGGTCTTTTTATAAACACTCAATATTTTCATTTGATTTAATTTAATATTATATACTTCATTGAAATCTAAATAAATATTTGAGCTTATTGATTTTAAATAATTTTCTTTATCTCCTCGAAAATTAGTTATGAAGTAATCAAATGGATATTTTATTTGTTTACCGCTAAGTGTATTTAAATTATAATTTTGTGCTAGCGGTACGGCTTCATAGTTATCTAGATTGTTACTTTTTAGAAATATCCACATTACCCTTTGTCTATTTTCTTTTGTTAAGATACCATAATTCTTTTTAGCCCCATTGTAAGGACTTGCAATAGTAATTTCGTGTTTTCCATCCTTTTTATCATTATTTAAGATCCATTCTATCCCTTGTCGCATGCTATTACCCCAATAATCCCCCTCAAAATTTCTCATCGGATCTTTTCCTGCTAAAGAGTTAAAGTAAATATTTTGATGAGGATGCAAATATAATATTTTCATAGATGGTTCGATAAAAGTAAAAACGGATAATAGTATTATAATGAGATTTAACCTTAGTGGAAATTTTTTTAATAATATTGAATATACCCAGCTAAATCCCAATGCCATATAATAACATAGGAATGGATAAATAAAAAAGGTTTGTCTCCAACCATCATATAATGTAGAGCCTAAATACGCAATACTAACAAGGGGTCCTACAAAACCAAAAAACATAAAAATATCAAAAAATATTTGTTGTTTGTTATCTCTACTTTGATAAAAAATAGTTTTAATTATTCCCATAATAAAAAAAAGTAAATAAGAAATAGGTGTGGTTATCAAAATCCAAATAGGGGTGTAGTGCCAAGGAATTTCTGATGCTTTTATATATTCACCCATGTAAAGATTGCTTCCAACCCAATAATGATTTTTCATTTTGTTAAATATTAAAATGAAATTATCAATAGGAGACTCCCAAATTATTGGCCAAAATAAATAGCTACTAAAAATATTAGATAATATAAAAATAAAAATAATTTTTTTAGAATTGATCTTTTGCCCATTCTCTAATATTAATTTTTTAAAAAATAATAAAGTAATAAATAGTAACGGTAAATAAATAATAGGAATTCTAGTTGTTATTGCTAAACCAATTACTGCACCAGATATTATTATGTATTTATAATTATTATTTTTGTAAGCTAAAAAAAGTGGAAATAAAGAGCATGCAACTAAGGCTTGAGCTATAGAATCTTTACCATTAAAAAAACCATGACTTAATAACCTAGGATGGAGCAAGTAAAACATACTTGCAATAAATCCAAAGTGCTGATTTTTGAAAATTGATTTTGAAAATAAAAAAAATAAATAAGCTCCAATCAAATAAATCAAGAAATTCATTTTATGGCGCATCAACCAAATATTTTTTAAATCATCTATTCTAAATAATTTTTCAATTAAAAAGCATATAGTATCAAAGGCTGCACCGTATCCAAAAATATCCTTAGAACTATCAGCTGGGTTTATTATGTTTTGTGGGATATCTAATACTTTATCAATTTTAAGAGTCTTTGCAATTAATGCAAGGTTTTGTTTTCCTCCCTTTCTGTGAAAAGGTTCATCCCAAGATATCCCAAAATCTTTAGAAAAATACATTCCACAAACAAAAAATATTAAAAAACAAACTTTAATATAAATTTTATCTTTCATTTTTTATTTAAAAGTCTAGTACTTAGTATCATTAATTACTCTTATAAACTATAATATTACTTTCGCAAAGGTATGTTTCATATCCAAATCTACCCATCAAATACGCCGCGAATGTAAGGCTTGATTCGCAAGGATAATTTTATTTTAGCAATATCATTTTCTTAGTTTGCCTGAACTCTCCTGCTTCAATGCTATAAATATAAACTCCTGCTGAAACTGGTTGAGCTTGGTTATTGGTAGCATTCCATTGCACTGATTTATAACCAGAATTTTGGTTAGTATTAACAAGATTATTAACCACATTACCAAGCATATTATAAATGGTAATATTTACATAAGAATCTTCTAGTAGATCATAATGGAGTGTGGTGACAGGGTTAAATGGGTTGGGGTAGGCATTGTACAGATTATATGGAATTGGGAGCGTCTTATCAATTATGGACACTTGCTCATCAGTATCACCAACCCAAAAACAAGGCGGCCAAGTTGAATCAACAAGAGTTGTAAAGCTATCTGTAACTGTATCGAAAATTTTTATGGGACCTGGAGTCCATATACCAGTTGCCCATATTCCACCAATCGCTATTTTTGCATTATCTGGTGACCAGGTTTGATGAAGTGCCCAAGAATTACTATCGATATCACCAAGATATAAAGTCTCATTTGATTCAAAATCATATAACCAACACTCACCCGTAGGTCCAGTTACTTGATTAATGCTAATAAAAGCTAATTTTTCTAAATGGATATCATTTGATGCTAAAGGCCTACTATCTTCATTTTGTTCAGTTAATTGTATTAAGGAGTTATCAACATTAGAACTATGTATTCTAAACAACTGAATAACACCATTACCATCCCTAAGATTCAAATAGATGTAATCATCTGGCCCCCAATAGGACTCAAATAAAGATATAAAAGGAGCACCTGGCGGTAATACTGTTACTAAATTTGATGTTTGACCGCTTTGGATATCTGCAATTACAACATCCATACTATCCTGATTAGTTTGAAAAAATACAAACTTTTGTTTATCAGGGGACATTTTTATATCAAACCCTTCTACTGAATCTGCTATCAATGTTTCTGAACTGTCTATGAAAGAATATTTATACAAGTGGTTTCCTCCAGAATTAACATTCATATCTTTATAATAAATAATTACATTTTCATCATAAGTAAACCGTGGATTAGAACCACCATCATCAACGGTTAGGGTATCCATAGTTTCTAAATCAATTAGTGAAATAATATCCCATCCAAAACATAAAATTTTCAAACCATCTTCAGAAATATCAGATATTTGGTTATTCTCCATAATTAATTCATTTTCTGTACCATCAGGTTTTATTCTATAAGCAGAGTTCGCATTATTATCTGCACCATCTTTATTATAGTAAATCCACTCTTCATTTTGTGAAAAACCATATGTTGCAAGAAGTAATAATAATAAATATTTTCTCATAATTATCTCCATATCCAAATCTATCCATCATCAAAAAAACCCAACAATATGTAGCTTAATTATTACAGTTAACAATTATTTTACAAAAAATTAGGACTGTATTTAAGTCTTTTTGATTTTCATATCTTGAAAATGCATTAATACAGAGTTCACTAGAATTCATACCCCATCGAAATACCACAATCTGCCCATCCACTATAGCCACCATGTTTATAATCAATAGGAATAGTATTAAATCTGATTGTAGAACGAATTTCAAAATCACCCCAATATGGAAGATCTATATTTAAACTAGTATTGATTCCATTGCCAGTGTGATATTTTCCCATTGCTGCAGTTAAGCTTATACATAAATCATTGACAAACATTCCTGAATTAAGTCCAATCTGGTAAACCGTACCTTTAAAATAATCATTCTCAGTTTGTTCAAGTAAATTACTTTCAAAATTATAATTCAATAATTCAAAATTAACAGTCAAAAAAGCTATGCCAGCTTGGAATCCAAGTGGCGTTCCTATTGATAAACCATAAATTGGTTTTAATTTATTGTAACTATTTAAAAATTCAGCAGTATAAATTGGATATCCACAATAAACATTAGCGCTCCAGTTTAAAAGATATTTATCATCACCCTTAAAAAAATTAATAGCAATATCTGGTTTCTCTTTCTCTTCTTGTGCTAGAATATAAGATATAGACAAAATCACTATAATATACTTTGACATATTTAATCCTTGTTTTTTTCACATCCAAATCTACCTATCATCCCACAAACAAAAAACCCCCCACGAATCCGGGGCTAAAACTTTAGACCTACTGATTTTCACCAAGCAGCTAATATATCCATTAATTGATCATATACGCGTAATTTAATTATTTTGAATTTTTGAGAATTTACAAGCATATTTTTATGTAAATACTTAATAATATTTTTAGTTTTTCAACATAACATGAAGTAGTTGTTAAAGTAGTTGTTTTTAAAAAAACTTCTATTGAAAAATAAAAATGTGAGGTGTATCGGTTAAATTAATTTTTTATTAGAATTATATTATATATCATAAAATAAATATTATAATTACATTAGTAATTGGGTACAAAATCAAACCAGAAATCAATTTATGATTTCCCTAAATAAAAAACAAATTCTAGGGATGGTTTCTATGCAGGAAGCTATCCATGCTATGAAGTCTGCTTTCGTTCACTTGAGTAGTGGTGATGCCCATGTACCTACTCGTTTGAAGTTGGATATTCCAGATAAAAATGCTACATCCCTGGTTATGCCAGCTTATGCTGTTGGGGAGCCCCATTATTGTGTAAAGATTTCATCTGTAAATTATTCAAATCCCCATAAAGGCCTACCTCTGATTCATAGTGTGGTTAAAGTTTTTGATGCTTCAAAAGGTAACCATATTGCTACCTTTGATGGAGAATCCATCACAGCTATTCGAACAGCAGCGGCATCTGGATTGGCTACAGATCTAATGGCAAAAAAGGATGCTGTTACTTGTGCAATTTTTGGGACAGGAGTTCAGGCTTCTGCTCATATAAAATCTATCATGAAAGTTCGAAAAATTAAAAAATTCATTGTATTCAGTCGAAATAAAAACACTGCTGTAAAATTTTGTGATTCACATTCCAAAAGAATCAAATGTGAAATTGGATCTCAAGAGACTTTAAAAAAAGCTGATATAATTTGTACCACTACACCTTCTCAGCTTCCACTGATTGAATTTCGTAATATTAAATCAGGTTGTCATTTAAATGTTATTGGTTCACACCAACCAATGATGCGGGAAGTATCTTCAGATATAGTCATTCATTCTAAAATTATAGTTGACCAAATAAAAGCCTGCAAAAAAGA
>CETG01074399.1_pt1 | contig 25103 bp, 18 predicted proteins | sample 361471 | NCBI WGS metagenome assembly CETG01 (sample SAMEA2622696, study PRJEB7988) | marine metagenome | isolation source: saline water (ENVO:00002010), including | reverse complement strand
ATTGATATTTTTAAAGAACAAAAGAAAATGATGATTAAACATGATGAGGTTCCAGGTTTTATGATGGAAATGACTATGATGTTTAATATTGAGCCTTCAATTAATCTTGAACTATTTGAAGTTGGTGATAGTATTAATTTTAATTTCTATATTTTAGAAGAAAAAAATGGTCCAGCTAAAACTTGGGCAGATCAAATTAAAGTTGTAGGGTATAGAAAATTAACAGAATTTGAAGTTTTTGATGACTTTTTTGAACAGGATGAAACAATTCAAATAGGAGAAAAAGTATCAAATTTTAAATTTTTAAATCTAGATGGAAAAGAAATTGAACTAAATGATTTTAATCAAAAATTAAAGTTTATTTCTTTTATTTTTTCAAGATGTCCTATGCCAACCTTTTGTCCTGCTGTAATGATGAAAAATCAATATTTAGCAAGTGCATTTAAAGAAAATAATAATATTGAATTTATTATCATTAGCTTTGATTATAATTATGATACACCAGAAGTATTAAAAAATGCTTATAGTGCTATATTTGCTGATTATAATAATACCCAAATTTTATCAAGCTATGGTTATAAAGACGAGGTTTTAAAATTAACTATGGAGGCTGGGTTAGGGTTTAGTGGAATTGATGAAGGCGATCCTAGAGATATAAATCATACTTTGAAATCATTATTACTAGATCCAGAAGGAATATTAATTGAAAGCTTTGGAGGTGATTCTTGGTTGCCTAAAGAAGTGGAATTAAAAATTAAAAATAGTTTAAAAGCCTATGGCTTAAATTAATTTTCTACCAATCATCATCTCCCCATTCATCATCACCTTCCTCTTCTTCAAAATGCTTGTATCCATTTTTATCAAAATATTCTTTAATTACATTAGAAATATCTGATTGGCCATTAACAGAGAAAATCCAATCTGTGATTGCTTCTAATCGATAATCAGCTATATCTCCAGACCTCCACGTTGGATTCTCTTTATTATCAGATATATCTTTAATTTCAGAATATTGTTGTTCTGTTAATTGCCCATCTAAACATTCTGGACACTTATTATATAGTGCTGGAGCAACCATTTTAGTATATTCCATATAATGTTGTGGATTACGCAACCACTCTTTAATCCATTCAGGTCTTAGTCGTTCTTTAGATAAAGCGAGATTTGGAGCCCACACTAAAGGATCTGATATTGCAAAATCTTTACCTGGGGGAACTTCTCCCTCAAAATGACACACATAACATCTTGAGCCTTCATTAAATGCATCAACCCAATCATCTTTATCTAAATCATAATATCCGTAATCAGATACTAATTCATAGCCTTGTCTAAATTTTTTGCTACCTTTATCTACAATATGTAAAGATTCGTAAGACAAATCATTATCTTCCATATCTTTAAATGCTGCAATAATAGCATTCCAATCATCATCACTTAAATTAAACGATGGCATTCTAACCTGTAAATTTGGTCTAATCGTAATTGGTTCTTGCAAATATGAGAACAACCAATCAGACTGGACTTTTGATCCTTCTGCATATAAACTTGGTGGCGCATAATTTCTATGTTCAGCTTGAAGTTGCTCAGGTAAATTTTCTTTAATAGTATCAGCTATTTTTCCACCTTCATCATAAATTTCATGACAACCATAACAATTATATTGTCTAATTAATTTATACCCTGATAATTCTAGTTCGCTCTTATCTAAATCAGCTAATTTTGTTTCTTCAACTTGTATATTTGTAAGACCTAATAAAGCTGTAGTTATAGCTTCAATCTCAATTTGTGTTAAGTAGAAATTAGGCATTCTTGATTTATCTTCTGGAGCAATCACTTTGCTTCTATCATAAATTCTTGGGTTTGCTAATTTCTGATTAATCCAACTAAAGTTTGTATGCTGAATATCATGAATATGACCAAAATCAAATTTATCTAATGTTTTTGATCCCACATATGTTAATTCAGCTCCTATTGGTTTTGCATCTTCATAGCCATCCATATTATGACAAGTATAGCACCCGTAATATCTAATAGATTTATCAGCAACATAATCTGTGATTTGTCCAGCTGCTTTTAAATCATCAAATTTTTCTTCTGCATCTACATAATTAAACGATTTACTAAGCCAACTAAGTGCTATATTTTCTAATTCTTCATTAAAATTCTCATCGTTTAATACAGGAATATTTTGATTTTCAAATTCTTCATTTTTAAAAGACATTAAATAAGCAGTAATATCCTGTGCTTCTTGTTCAGATAGTCTTAAATTGGGCATTCTAGTTTTATCCCAATAATTTTTAGGATTCAATAACCATTCATAAAGCCATTTTGCTGATACTTTTGATCCTAAACCAATTAAATTAGGTCCTTGTTGATTTAATAATTCATGATTAGATGCCTGTTCAATATCATAACCATATTTAGATAAATAAAATTCATACTCATCTGTGTTCGGACTATATTCTGCTACATTTTCATCAATTTGATGGCACCCCATGCATCCGATAGCATTAATTAATATTTCTCCATTTTTAGAATCACCTAAATAATCATAATTACTAGATTCTTTAAAATTGCTTTCTTTATATAAATATTCTGTGATAGCATATATTTCTGCATTGTTTCTTTTAATCATTTCTGGAGATGAATTGTTATCTTGCTCAAAGAAATGTGGCATCATGGTATTATATCTAAAACTTTGTGGATTTTTAATCCATTTAAATGCCCAATCTTTATCAAATTTTTCATATACTTTGGTTAAATCTGGACCCACATTATAATCTTTAGGAATTGTCTCAATATGGTGGCACGCATTACAACCATTTTGTTTAATTAATGAAATTCCTAACTGTAGCTGTTCAGCACCTTCTAAGTAAGGTTGTTGAGTATGACATTTAAAACACCCTGCTTGACTATATTCAGATGGAAGCATTGGCTGTAACCAATGATGCATAATATGCCAATCATATTGTTCTTCCCATTCTTTCTTCTGCTCAGCATCAAAAGGCTGATGAACACTTGATGTAAAACCAGTTCCACGACTTCTACCTGAATGACAACTAGAACATCCAAATTCACTAAATGGATGAGGCGAAGAAGAGGCGCCAATTAAATCTAAATTAGGATGCACCATATAAGGTTGTTCTTGATTGGTAGAAAATTTTGGATCTTCAATTCCCATATGACAACTTACACAACGATCTACAGTAGCTACTTTTGCAAAATTTACATCATACTTCACATCAGAAACAACGGTTTGTTGAACCTTTAGTTTAGGATCTAAAAAATCAACAATTGGTAAATCTCGTACAATATCAGCAACTTGATTAGCTAATGACATTCGTTCACGATCTAATTTATTTAGTTGCTTCTCAACTAAATCTAATCTTTTAAGCTCTTTGTCACGTTTTTGCTTAGCTAATTTTACTTCTTCTTGTAAGTCTGCAATTTTTGCATTATAAGAATCCATCTGAATTTCTAAAGATTCTTTAGTTTTCTTTAATGCTACTTTTTTAATATTTAAATCTTTAAATGATTCGGCGGCCTCAGATACTTCATTATATTTATGTTCTGCTTTTTCTTTTTCAACTAAATATTTTGCTACATCAACTTCTACAATTAACGCTTTCCAATCAATATTGACTTTAGCATATTTATCTTTAATAATTTGAATAGAATCATTAATAGAGTCTATAAGATTTTGTTTTGAATCAAGTGCTAATCTTTTAGCATCTAAATCTGCTTCTAATTCTGTCTTAACATTGGAAACCTCTTTAAATAAAGCATTAAATTCATTTTGAGTTTTATTTTTTAATATTGAATAATATTCACTTTGATAATATTTAAACTCATCATCATTATCATCAATGAACATCCAAATCATAGATAAAGTCCAAATAGCAGCAGCAACGGCGAACCACTTATTTAATAAACTTATATTCCAATATCTTTCATCGTTCTTATAATCCAAATCTTATCTCTCTCATTAAATATTAAAAAACCATTCCGGTATATAAACAATATATTTTAGGTTAATTGTCCATCTTAAGAACATTTTAATTGGCAATGATAACATAGTTAATCCAAAAATACATAAAGATGCATAACGTACTGGTCCATAAGCTTTATACATATTTTTTAAAAGTGTTTGACTAAGTACAAGCGGCAAAATAAATAAATAAGCAAAAACTAAAATAAAGCCAACAGATTCTCTAACTAAAATATTACTTGGAGTCTCCTGGCCTAATAGATAAACCCATACATACTCAGATAAGTTAACATTATTTAATACTTCTAATTTATGTGGGTCCCACCATTCAAATGGTCCATAAAAATTCCAATTAGGGCCTCTAAAAAATGTACCTATAACTATTAAGTATAACCATAATGCAACCCAGCCATACATAAAAATAAATATACCCACTCTTCTTTCTTTATAAGAATAGTACCCGTCTCCATTTTTATTAATATCCATATAAGGAATTGCACACATGCCTAAAATAATAAATATAGGAAAGACTATTCCTGCAATCCATGGATCAAAATATACTAACATTTCTTGTAAACCTAAAAAATACCAAGGAGCTTTTGATGGATTTGGAGTTGCAGCAGCATTAGCAGGCTCTTCTAAAGGAGCAGAAAGCACTATGGACCAAATAGTTAAAAATGCCATAAAAATTAATAATGCAATAAATTCAATATAAACTAAATCAGGCCAAACTAAAACTTTATCTTCAGGGTCATTATACTCTCTTGGTTTTTTCCCTGCATCTAAACGTACGTCATTAATGTATGCCTTTTTCATAGAATACCATATTACAAAAAGCATTGAATATGCCATTAAAATAATTGGAAAGTTATCTGGTTTATTTAATATTATACTAAAATAAGGGTCGGTATAGCCCAAATAGAAAAATACAGTTGTTAAAATAAATAATACATATCCACCTGGGTTTGTCCATATATAATGCAACCCAAGTTTTCTATGTATTTTATCAAACCAATCTGTGGGTGGAAATAAAAATGGAAAAATTATAGTTAATAATGTAAAAGAGATAATAGGCTCTGAAACGATATTAATCAATTCTTTAAATGACTGTAATATAGAATTAGAAGGCTCAGAGGATGGACCCCCTCCACCTGCTGCTATAAGAAATGAAAAATAAAATATGACTAATAATAATTTATGCATTTAATATTATCAACCCAGTTATAATGGACCTGATATTCCCCCATCTTTTCTTATTCTCCAAAAATGTACTGCCATAAATATCATCGCTATAAATGGAACTAAAATACAATGTAATACATAGAATCTTAATAGTGTCGCTTCACCAACAAATCTTCCTCCTAAAAGTGCATACCGAACATCTGAAGAAGTAGTTACTAAATTTAAATCTCCAATTGTAAGCAAGGAAGCTCCTGGCCCTTCACTACCTATAAATGGGTGGGCTCTTGCCATATTAGTTCCCACTGTAATTGCCCATATAGCTAACTGATCCCAAGGTAATAAATATCCAGTAAAGCTTAAAAACATCGTTAAGGTCATTAAAATGGTTCCTACCGCCCAATTAAATTCTCGAGGAGGTTTGTAAGAGCCTGTCATGAAAACCCTTAGCATATGTAGCCATACTGTTAATACCATAGCATGAGCGCCCCATCTATGTAGCTCTCTCATAATACCTAATGGTGCTTGCTCTCCTAAATCAATAATATCAGTAAATGCATATTCAACCGTTGGTCTATAATAAAACATTAACATAATGCCAGTAATTGTTAATACAACAAATAAGAAAAATGAAAGTCCCCCCATACACCATGTGTAACCTATTTTAACAGCATGCCTAGGAAGTCTTGCAGGATGTAAATGTAAAAATACATTTCCTAAAACTGCATACATTCTTTGCCTTCTAGTCCTAGGAACTCCAGATCTGATAATTGATTTATATAGTTGAGATTCTAATAAATACTGAAGAGGTGATTTTTTTTTATTGTCCGCCATAATAATATTATTCTAAACCTTCAAAGAGGCTTCAGGTCTAGACCATTCTCCTTTTTCAAAATTGAATTTTTTGTTTTTATCAACTACAATTTGACCATCACTAGCTAAAAAGATTCTATATCTTTCTAGAGGCCGGGGGGCAGGACCTTCAAAATGCATGCCTGTACTTCTAAAACCGCTGCCATGACAAGGGCACTTAAACTTTTTTTCTGCTTCTAACCAATTTGGAGTACAGCCTAAATGGGTACATACTGTTGAAAGTGCATAAATACTTGCTTTGTCTCTGACAACCCACACATTAAATTCTTTTTTAAATCGTAAATCTACTTTGCCAACCTCAAAATCATCTACATACCCTATCTTGAATTCTTGAGGTGGTTCAAAACTTACATTAGGGAAAAACATTCTACCAAGCGCAGTAAAAAAACCTCCAACACCTGCTAAAAAAGCAAGCCATCCCACAGATAGGACTGATATAAATTTCCCTCTTGAAATTTCATTGCCTTGTGAATCGCCAACTGACGCTTTTGGAATAAATTTATCTTTTGCCATTTTCTCTCTTTTAATTAGTCGCTATTAACCGACATCTAATTTAAAGTTTTTTTCGACATTAAGGCAATAAAATATGTACCTGACGTAATATTTATTTATGGTATTATTTTAGCAATTTTTTTTGCAAAATTTCTAATTTCAAGATTTGGATCACTAGAGGCTAATATTTGAATTGTATCGTTAAAAGGTGATAGTAATTTATAATTGTCTATAGAATGTAAAATATTTAAGATTTTTAGCATTACAAAATTAACTGTATTCTCATCTAATTGGGAATATGATTTATAATATGATCTCTTAAGTAAATTATTAATAATTTTTTCAGTTTTAATATCTGTATGACCTAATTTTAATAAAGCTAAGGCTGCTTCCCATCTTAACTCTGGACCATCTGTTTCAAGCCATTCAGATGGCCATTTGTTAATTAAAGCGATCAAATCTGAAATAATATTTTGATTACCAATATTCCCTAAGCTACCTGCTGCAGCTAATTTTTCTAAAAATGAATTTTGAGGTAGTAAAAATTGTTTAATTTGATTAGATGAATCAGCATATTTTAATTTTCCTAAAGCCTCGATTGCTTTAATCCTAAATTCTTCATTTTCAGCGTCTAATTCTTTTATTAAAATAGGCCCAAATGTAGTATCAGTTGAATTACCCATAATCATAATAGTATGTAATCGAAGCGTGTTGTCACTTAAAAGCTCAGATTTAGACATGTTATGAATTTTAATAATACGATTTCTATATGAAGCGTCATAAATAGAAGGGTCATTGAAAAATAATTTATTCATTCTATAACTAGCATTTGCTTTATCTCGAATAGAACCTGTTTCCAGCTTAATTAGTAATTGATTAATATCGTCTGGCTCTTCTGTTATTACAGCAAATAATAGATAAAATAAAACTCCAAATACAACCATCATTAAGGGAATTAAAAAAAATGAGTAAAATAAAGAGTAAATTCTGCTTGATTCAGAATCGCTTGTTGGGCTGTTTTTGTCTATATCATTCATTTCGAGATTTTATATCTTTAATTTCCTTCATCAAAAAAGAAGTAATGCTTTTTAATTTTCTTACTTCTTTTTGTAGATTAAAAATTTGAGTAATGACCATTACCAAAAATATAACAGCCATTATTATTCCTAAATATAAAGAATCCATTATTTTTTCTTTTTATTTTTTTTTAACAAATCAACACCTAAAACCACTGGAAACAAAAAAAGTACTATTGTTGTGACAATTAATACTAAAATAATCCAAGTTAAATTGGAATATAGCCATTCAAGGCTCATGTAATTATACTTTCAAAATCATTTTTAAATGAATACATCAAATCTAAGCTAGATTTCATATTTTGATATTGGTCTGAAAACCCTTTGTTTAAATATATCTTCATTATACGTTCTTGTCTTATAATATAAGTTAATAACTTATTATATTCATTCTTATTTAATTGATTTAAGTCATTAGTTGAAAAAGATAAAATTTGACTATCTAAATCTATTTCAACTAAGCGTTTCCCATAATTATCTAATTTATTTGAATAATAAAATAATTTTAATCCTTGGCTTGTATTTTTAAAATCAAAATACAATTTTGGATGTGTTATAATCTTTTTTTTCATAGTATAAAAAATATCATATAAAAATAATAAAATAATAATACTGTGCATATAATCATAGCTACAGCTCTATTTTTTGTATATAATACTGACACGACAACAAGAACAGCAATAAAAATCTCTTTATAATACTGAGTTGAAAAAACAATTAATCTATCAAACATTGTAAAGAAGTAGGGCTACTTAAAGAAATCTTGGGGAATACCTTGTTGATCAAAAATTTCCCAATTATTAATTTTTGAACCAGCAAGATATTTGCCCTTGACATGAATTGTGTTTGGCGAATTATCATAAAATAATTTATAATCACCATTTAATTTATTAGCAACATATGTTTTTTGCTCTTTAATTTTTGAAGATTGATAATATCTAATGAAAATTCCATCATCTCTTTTATCTGAATAAATTTTATATTTATCTATTAATTGATGATTATGATGATCATACCAAATCCAGATATTGCTTGGCATGTCATAACTAAAATAACGCTCAATTAACATATGTCCTTCCCGATCATAATATTTCCATACAGAATGTTTTTTTTGATTTTTCAAATATCCCTTTACCTTAATCTGGCCATTACCGTAATATTCAAAAAATTCTTCAAGATTAGAATTGTCTGCTATCCAATCGGTGTCTAATTTTCCATCTTTAAAATTTTTAATTGTTAAAATAATACCCATATCATCGAGAGTTATTTCTTTGAATTTTAAATTATCTTTATAAAAATTAATAGAATTGTCTTCTTTGATTATTTGTATAGAATTGACATCACAAGACATAAAAAAAATAGCTAATAATAACACATATATGTAATTGATAAAATTATTCATACTATAATTTATAATAATAAAGTATACTTATACAATAAGGACTTAAATAAAAAAGGCCCATCTTTAGAAGGGCCTTTAAAGCTCCGGTACCTGGACTCGAACCAGGGACACGTGGATTAACAGTCCACTGCTCTAACCAACTGAGCTATACCGGAAAATGTTATTTTTCAAGCCGATAAAATTATATAAAGAATTCAATATATAAAAGAATTTTTATAATTATTTTAATAAATCAAATGAAGGCTTAAGCTTATCATAGGTATCAAATAAATTTTCCATTATAATTTTAGTGTGGCCTGTAATAGGCATAAAATTAGAATCCCCTATCCATCTTGGCACAATATGAAAATGTAAATGATCATCAATCCCAGCACCTGCAGCTTTCCCCATATTTAATCCAAAATTAAAACCTTCACATTTTAATTCTTTTTTTAAAATTTTCATGGATGCTTTGCTTAAAGCCATAATTTCTGTTAATATTTGTGTACTTAATTTGGTCATATCATCATATTTTTTATATGGAACTACCATTAAATGTCCATTATTATATGGATATAAATTCATTGTAACAAACGAAGCCTCTGATCTATGTAAAACTAAATTTTTTTTATCATCTGAACTATTTATTTTATTTAAAAATACATCTTGTTCTTTTTTAGGATTTGTAATGTAATCCATTCTCCATGGTGCCCATAAAAAATCTTTGCTCATGTATGCTCCTTTTAAGTGGAATAGCTCTGAAATAGTTTTTTGGTCTGTTGGTCCATTTGCACTGTATCAATCTCAAATTCCAATAAACTAAGAACTAAGTTTTTTAACCGTTCTTGAATTGGCTTATTATGATTTAAAACAATAATATTTTCTTTTTTATAAACACAAACTCCACCTTTAAAATTACCTTTACCTTTAATAATTTTAATATCAAGCTGATGTGCTATATCAATTAACTTATTATATGTTTTTTTTAAACTCATAGAATTACTACTTAACCAATATTACCATATCTTTAATATCCCAATGACTCCTAACTTCTAATATATCAGGATACATACCAAACTTAGCAGCCCTTTTAAATGGGGCCCAACTACCATTGTAATAATAAGTTGAATCATAATCACCTAAAACTTCATATGAAGTAAATGTATAAAAGCCTGGTTGAATATTTAAAAAAGAAAATTTTTGAGTAGAATCAGTATAAGCATAATAAATAGATTCTAAATCTGAACTTTCTGCTTTTACAATCATTGGATAATTACCTTCATATTCTACTGAACCATATATGTTCCCGCCTTGAACTAAATCATCTGATATAAATTTATTTTGAATATGAATTGTATCTAAAATGTGATTTAAATATATATCACTAACATTAGCAACATACAAATCTTGAGACATGTGATTATTAATTTTTAATTTGAAAGAATCAATAAAAGAGTAATCTATTTTATTAAAAGTGGTATCTAATTTATAATAAATATTAGGAGCATTCACTCCTTTTGAAATAGGTTCATCAAATATTATATAAAATTCTGAATTAATATGATAAGAAGATATGATATTGGGTGGAATAGTATCAATTATATTATTAAGAATAGTAGTATATGGACTAGGCAGGTAGCTTTCAAAACGATTATTCAATTTAATATTAATAGTTAAAGAATCTCCAGCTACTTTATCCTTAGGTATTAAAAAAGGTTTTTCAGAACCATTGTCTAGCATAATATATCCAAAATTATTATTAACTTGGCGAAAAGATTTAATACTCAACCTTTCTAAAGAATTTCCAATTTTAATATTAATTTTAGTACTGTCTTGATTAAATAAATCAATAAAATCTTTACTAATTAATCCATATCTGTTATTTCGAATATCATTTTTTAATACATCAATTTTATTATTTACTGCCGCTACTACATAATAACCTCGATCCAGATATTGAAATTTAAAATCACCTAAATTGTTGGATTCTGTTTTATCAGTTAGTATATAAGTACTATCAATTAAAGTATATAAACCAATATTAAATATTTCATTATTACTATTGACAATGTGTCCAAAAATTTTATTATCTGAAATTAATTTGCTAGAGAACAATGAAAGTTTAATTGGATTATCCATATTATTACCATTAAAATCAGAAATGTTTCTTGAAATATTAATTTTTAAAACTTTATACTTAGGCCATTTTTGATTTGGGGTAATGATAATTTTTTTGCCTCTTACTTGATAACTGAAATCAGTAAAATCTATAATTTCAATTGAATTCACAATACTTAATGGATTAATAAATTCATCAAAATAAAATACAATCTCTGTATTTGTATTAGTAATGTTGGTATTAGATGGATGAGAGACTTTAATTAATTTAGGGCCCTGATTATCAACAGGCCCTCCCTTAGGTGCCATTTGAGCTGCACACCCGACAAAAATAAATAGAAGTATTGCTAAATAATATTTCATAATTAATCTCTCTAATATTAAAGTAAATTTATTATAATTATTACTTTTTTTATTCACATTTTAATAATTTAATTGTAATATTAATTATGAAAAATTTAGCAAATAACTTTTTAATCCCCATGCCACATGTTAATGACCCTATTTTCAAAAAAAGCCTTATATACGTATGTAGTCATGATAAGGATGGAGCTATGGGTTTAATTGTAAATAAGCCCATATCAGATTTAAAGCTTAAAGAAGAAGCTAATTCTATTTTAAAAGAAACACAATTACATCAAATTAATCCTACTCCAAATGTATATTTTGGGGGGCCTGTTGATTTAAATATGGGCATTATTTTACATCCATTAGATTATATTACAAAAAAAACTATTAAAATTTCTAAGCAGTTAGGTGTTACTTCAGATTCTAAAATTTTAAAAGATATTGTTACAGGTCAGGGCCCAAGTATGTTTAGATTTTCAATAGGATATGCTGGATGGAGCAATGGCCAATTAGAAAATGAATTTGAAAATGGTGATTGGCTTATTGCACCAAGTAATTCTGAAGTCATATTTGATATGCCTGATGAACAAAAGTGGACCTATATTAATAAACAATTAGGTATTAATATTAATAAACTGTCTGGCCATAGTGGATTTGCATAATTACTGTTTATTTGTCTTGTAAGATTTTGTGATTAAAAGCACAACAATCAGGCTAATACATTCATATATTAAAACGGGTAGTGATTCAGCTATGAATTACAGGAGGGATACCTATTCAAATTAAGGGGCTATTATGGCCCCTTAGTTTTTTAAATTTCTTTTTTTACCTTAAATTAGGCCTATATTTTATAAAATAATTAAGGGAGAATATGATGAAATTTATTAAAATTATCACTGTAATAATAACATTCTGTTCAATAGCATTTTGTAATATGGATAGAATTAATGCCTTGGGTGGAAATGCTGGTTTTTGGCCAGAAGATGACGCAAATATATTAAAATTCCCTGCAATGGTTAATAACGTAGATATGATTCAAGTTAGTGGGGCTGGAAATGCAAGCGGTGAGGCAATGATTATTTGGGGTGAAGATACTACTTGGGGCTTTTATTTTGACGGTACTGATGCAGATAATAATAATTGGTTTAATTTAATATGGGGAGATGGCAACTATGGTTTATTAGTTGGTCTTTCAAGTGCATCAGAACAAGATGAAGAGATAGAAGGCTTTGAAACTAATACATCGTCATTTGGTTTAGAGATGGGGTTCGGTATGAATATGAACTTGGGTGAAATAGGGGTCTTATTTGTAATGGCTAATGAAGATGATGGAGTAGATAATACAGATGATCCAAAAGCATCAGGTTTAATGCTTAATTTCAGAAAAACACAAAATGTGTGGTTATTTAAAAATATGTTAACAAGCTTTGAGATGATAAATGGAACTCAAGGAGATGAGTTGCTTAATCAAAAACAGGTAACAGTAGATTTATTTACTACACTACCTACTATTGATGGAGTAAATGCTACATTTGCTATGGGTTTTGGTTTTTGGAACGAGACATATAATTCAGGAAATGATGGTGCAGAAGATCGAATTAGTAGCAAGATAACGCTTCCAAGAGTACATTTAGGTGTTGAAGCAGATGTGACAGATTGGGCTAAAGTAAGATTTGGTTTAAACCATGAGTATGTAATATCAGGTAAAGACGGAGATGACTATACATGGACAGGCGCTGGTGATGAAAATGGCGTATCTAATTTTAGTTGGAATTTTGGATTAGGTTTTGATTATGGAACCTTTACTTTAGATATGGTATTAGAAAATACTGCTTTATTTAATGACCCTGTAAGATATATTACAGGTAGAAATGATGAAGCTCTTTCATCAAGCGCTACATTAACATGGTCATTTTAATAAATATTTTTATATTTATAATAAAAAAGGTTCCCTATAGGGAACCTTTTTTATTATAACTTCCTTCTTGAATCGGATAATGTAGTAATCGAGAATCTAAACTTCCATTTTTTAATACAATTTTTTTATTTGTTTTTAATCCTATATTCTTAGCAGCCTCTAAATTTGCAGTAAAAACATAGCAATTAAAACCCGTACATTGATGTTTAAATACATCTCCAATCATTTTATATAATAATTCAGTAGAATTATCATCACCTAAACGTTCACCGTAAGGAGGGTTAATGATAAGTGTGGCTTTGCTATCATTAGAATAAAAATCTATCATATTTTGCTTTTTAAATGAGATGTGTTTTTCTAAGCCAAGTAATTTAGAACTATATAGTGCCATCACAATATTAGCAAACTCTGAATCATAACCATATATTTTTATTTTTTTATCTAAATTAATAGCACCTTTAAGTTTATTTTTAATTTTTAAAAAAAGATTTTTATCATAATCATGCCATTTTTGAAATGCGAATCCCTTCCTTAATAAGCCTGGAGCAATATTATAGGCTAATAATGCTGCTTCAATTGCAATGGTGCCTGATCCGCACATGGTATCATAAAATGTGTCAGACTGATTCCAACCTGATAACATCACAAGTCCTGCTGCTAGAGATTCGTTTAAAGCAGCCTTATGAATTTTATTTCTATATCCTCTTTTATGTAAAGACAATCCAGAACTATCACTATAAATTATAAAATGATTATCAGTAATAAATACAGAAATAGTAATATCCGGATTATCTTTATCTATTGAAGGTCTAGTTAATTTTTTCTTTTTAATTTGATCTACAATAGCATCTTTAATTTTTAAAGTAGTGTAATTTTTATTTCCAAATTTATCAGATGAGCCCCTCATCCTAATAATGAAAGTTTGATTAATATCTATATAATCATGCCATGGAAAATTATAAATTTTATTATACATATCCTGAATATCATTTGCTTCAAAACTAAATAACTCAACCAATAAATGCATTCCTATTCTGGAAATAAAATTAATTTGATATAATCCTTTTTTATCAACCTGAAAATTAATACCTCCATTATTAGCAGTAATAGAATCTGCATAATTAGAAAGTTCATCTTGAGCCAGATGCTCTAATCCCCTAGGGCAGGTTAAATAACATTTATACATACTATAATAAAGTTACTCATCATCAAGAATAATATTAACTATTACTATGATATCTTGAATGTTAACAATGCCATTACCATCCATATCAGCATTTTCATTGTAATCGTTATTAATCACTAATCCAATCATAATGACAAGATCAGAAATATTAATTCCACCATCATTATTTACATCACCTAATGTATTATGATTTACAAAAAATGAAAGCATTTGTGTAGCATTGTATGTTGCATACTCCGTTTCATTAGAAGTTATTATTAATTCAAACTCATAATCTCCCATAGGAGTATCATCAGATATTATAATTTCAAATGGAGTTTCAATGTTTAAATACACATCTCCTGGTTCAATATTGTCTGTAGATTGAGTCGGGTTACTGATTTGAAAAAATTCGGATATGCTATTTAAAGTCATAGAAGGATTAAAAGCAGCTCCCCAATCAGGACTATTATATAATATAGTTGTTAAATATACTATTTCGCCAGCATCAATAATATTATCATCACCAGTTATAACTTGACAATCAATCTCTGCAAGATCTATTTCAGGAAATAATGGAGTTGCTAAAGCTCTTAATGCATCAACCCGCCCTTCACCTATTTTACCGTTTAAATAATTAGAATTAATTGAATATATAATGGGATCAGAAGTTGCTAAAATCATTGTTTCAAGTTGTTGATTATCCCAATCTGGATTAAATGAACTTAATAATCCAATTACACTTGCTGCAGCAGGACTTGCCATTGAAGTCCCACTCCATGAACTATATGCATTATTTTCATTATTAGGATTATTCTGAATTACAGTACTTTCTATATTTTCACCAGGAGATGCTAAATCAACTGTCTCATGATAGGTTGCCCAGTTTACTCTATCTTGTGAATTAGTTGCAGTTACTGAAATAACATTTGCATAACTTGAAGGATAATGAGCTGCATCTACATGATCATTACCTGAAGCTGCTAAAATGACTGCATTATAATCATTATGAGCTACATCAATTGTTGCTTGTTCAAAAATATTAAAACTTCCACCTCCCCAGCTATTATTGATAATTGAAAATCCTCTGTCAGTTCTATAATATCCAACTTTTGCTGCATATAAGATGCCATCATAGCCATCCGTAATATAAACATCATCTTGGTTATCATCAGATACCTTAACACTCAAAATACTACAATCAAAACAAGAAGATGCAACCCCTCTGTTATTATCTGTAGTTGCTGCTAATATTCCTGCTACATGCGTACCATGTGCCCAACCCCAATTTCCAGGAGGCATCGGGTCATTATCATCAAGACCATTTAAACCAGCTGGATCCCATCCAATTAAATCATCAATATAAGTATTTGGATTATTGTCCCAATCATCATCATCAATATTGTTCAGATCATCTGGATCAAATACCCACTGACCACCAATAAATTCTAATGTTCTACCATCTCCATCAGCATCTTCACCTAAATTTTGCCATATATTATTAATTAAATCAGAATGATTCCAATCAACCCCTGTATCAACTGATGCTAATAATATATCTTTACTTCCTGGAATATCCCCCGAATCAATATCCCAAAAATCCCATGCATGATCTGATTGAATTTTAGGAATAAACCATTGTTGACTATATCGAGTATCATTTGGCTGATAAGTTGGAACCCTTATATAATCGTACTCTACAGCATAAATAAATGGAAATGAATTTAAATTATTTTTAATATCCGACAAATCCACTCTATCAATATCATTAAAGATTACTTTATAAATACGATTTAAATAAATATCGCCACTATGATCATCTGGAGTGGCTGCATTAAGCCATGGCTTTATTGTATAATCACTGGAAACTGATTGAAAAAAATGATTTAAAACTTTATGGTTTTCTGAACGATTTAAATTGTAATCCTGATTAAAATTTATTGTAGGCTCATTTTTATTAATACAAAATAATAAAGTATTATCATAAATATTAATAGAATCAGTGAATACAAAATTAATAAATAAGAATAAAAGTAAGATATGCGTTTTCATAATTATTTCATTAATAATACTTTTTGATTAGATGCTATTTTTTTACTTTCACACTGAATGATATATAACCCAGTAGAAAAATCAGTTGCATCCCAATTAAATGAATGGTTGCCTGATTGTAATATACCAGAATGAATAGTTGCAATTTTATTACCAATTAAATCATATACATAAATATTTATTTTTTCTGTTTCTAATAATTGAATATCAAAATTAACAGATGGATTGAATGGGTTAGGATAAACTTTAGAAATACCAAATTTTAAATTACTTAGAGAATCATCAATATTTAACTCTGTATTTAATTCTAATGAAGTACAATTATCACCAGGAACTAAAATTTCATTGCCATTAATGTCAAAAAATATATGATTAGAAATACATACCTGGGTTGTCCCTGATTCTGAAAAAGTAAAATCAAGATTTGTAAGTATGTCCTCACCTATTGGAATAGTATTTTCAGATAATGTTGTTCCAATAACAGTACCATCTTGGGATATGGATATTATAAAATTATTATCTTCAGCTAGTCCTCCATAAGCATTTGAAAGCGTAATTAAATTTGCAGTATCTGAAACTACAAACTGAAACTGCGCAATCTCTGAAGTATTAAATGTCATGACTTCTAATGATTCATATGAAACTTCACCAAAATAAATATCTGCTAAACCATAAAAACAACTTCCATCATCTATATTAGCATCAGAATTATAATTTTCAGCATCAGGGTCTGTACATCCCTCTATAATAATAGAGCCATCATAAGTCCCATCAATAAACATTGCTCCTGTATTACCTGGGTCAAGCCATTGTTTTACATCATCCCATGCTCTATCAAATTTACCATATAAATCATAACCTGTAGGGTCTCCGCATGGAACATTTGGCCCACCAGATAAAACACCAACTAATCTAAAATTTTCATCGTAAAGTGGACACCCTGATGAACCTCCTTCTGTGCCTCCATTATCCCAGAAAACTCTCCAATGAGTGTTAGGGTCACCTTGATTCCATGATGCTGAATATGCCATATCATCATCAAAATTTATTCTTTTAGGTTTTCCATTTGGATGATGAATAGCACATGATATTATTGGGTTATCGGTTGATCTGTTCCAGCCAGCATAAAATATCTCCCAAGACTGCCATACATCATCAGGGACATTGCCTCCAGTAATATTAAGTAGAGTCCAATCTGAATTCATCCCATTAGATGTTGCTAATTGCTGAGAACCATATAAACTAATACCTGGAGTACCATTATCAGAAGCACAACTGTACGCTCCATAATTAAAATAAAATCTGAATGTGCTTGGATTTTCACCATCTGTACAATGCCAAGCAGTCATGTAATACTTTGTTAAATCATAATTAGTATTATTTACCATAGATCCGCTACAAATAAATCCTCCCATATCAAGATGAGAAGTAGCATTTATAACTAATTCATAGGGCTCAGCTTCTGGACATAATTCCCCACCACCATGAGTATTAGTTGCGCATATTCTATCACTATCATAATCCTTATTATCAAATAAATTCATAATATCTTTGTAATCATGAATTATTTCTGATAAATAAATTTCTCCTTCAAATTCTGAATTAATTGGTTCATAATATTCTAAAATAATAGTATCTCCTTTAACTAAAGGAGTGGCAAATAAATAATCTTCTTGATTATTTATGTAAGAATAAGCTCCATGAACCATAGATTGATCTGGGTTATAGACATAAAACTCTGCCCCTTCAGGTAAATGAAAATAATTATACTCAATTCCAATTGAAAAAGCACCTGATGAATAAATTTCTGCTCTCCATAATTTAGAACCATCATCTAATATTTCCCAGGTACCAAAATTATTTAAATTATAATCAACATCAAATATTTTTCCATATCTAAAAGGCGTCCCAGGAGAAACTTGCTTATCTTCTAATAATAATTGATCAATATCAATTTCTGGCATAATAATTTGATACACCTCATTAAAAGTAGGGTGAATAAAACTTTTTGGAGTTCCTATTATTGTGGTTTGTGAAAATACAAACCCAACTAATAATAAAAAATGAATATTTCGCATAAAATCTCCCAATAAAACTCTAAAAAATAAACCTCAATTTACAATATTTTTGTGATTTATCTTAATAAAACACCTAACTTAAAATTAATTCAATCAATAATACGGTATCTAATACATTAATTTCGTCATCTTCATTGATATCTGCTTCCAGATTCGGGGGAAAATCATCAATAATCATACTAACAAGCAAAACAACATCTTGCACATTAATTACACCATCATAATTAATATCTCCTAAATTAGCTTGATAGCCTACTTGTACTGAGACTGGAATAGTAATAGCCCCGGTAGCATTAGATTCAATATGTATATATGTTAAATATAAACCACTATTTATTTGATAACCATCGAGTTGCACTATATGGTTAATTGATTCCTGATCATCTAACTCATTATTAATATAATTTTGATCATCAATAGTAAACCAATTTGGAGATTGTTCAAAAGAAACCCCTAAAAAATTATGTACATAGCTATCATTATAAATAATCTGTTGTCCTGTAGACCCTTGATCATTTTGAATTCCAATAGTTGCGCTAGTTCTATCTCCACTCATATTAGCATAATTAATATCAATATGACCAGTTTTATATATTACTATTTGAAAAGAATAGGGAGCATCATCACCCCAACGAGGAACATCTGTATATGAAACTACTAACCTATTCCCATCTGAAACATATTTTACTCTTCCCCCCATATCAGGAGAAGAATCTAAATTAATCGGATTTAAATCATCCCAAAAACCAAAAATAGCAGGATATGGGGCCTCAGATGAAGGGATAGAAATATTTTCATAAGCTGGGTTGTCCTCTCCAAACCCTATCCATCCATTTGGGCTAATAATAAATTCTGAATAAACATTATTATAAAAAGGAAATTCGAACCCTATATTAAAAGGACCAACAGCTGAATCATTATCTTCAAACCAAACTTGATTCCCATCATCATTGATGTTTACCCAATAATATTCTTCAAAATCACTATAATCTGAATCAATCCAATAATAATTTTGTTCATCAGGCATACTATATGTTTCAGAAAAGGGTGAATTATAAATTTGATAATTTAAAATAGATCCTTCTTCACCCGTATTACTTAATATACAATTAATGATTTCTAATTCATTTTCAACCATCAAGATATTATAGCTATCATTACTATATGTAATTTCAGGGTCAGGAGAATTAAGAACTCCAATACCTTCTAAGCTTGTTACTCCTGTATTGCCTGGATCTAGCCAGTCCTTTAATCCTAAATCCCATGAATGAGATAATTTGCCATAATAATCATCTATAGGCTCTTCACAAGATGACTCTCCACCATGTAATTGCCCTACAATTTTTTTGTTAGCATTAAATAATGGAGCCCCATAAGAGCCAGGCTCAGTAATCCCACTCTCCCATTCACTAATTTTCCAATGAGTATTATCATCAAAAAACCAGCCATCTGATACAGCAAAACCTTCATGATAAGAAAATTTTTTTATATCACCTACTGGATGATGAATCGTAACACAATTGACTGGTTGATTTGTGCTGATATCCCAACCAGAAAAATAAATGTCATATTCTTCAGGTGGAACTTCTTCTAGCTTTAATAACGCAAAGTCAGATTCATAATGATGTGCCAATAAAGTTGCACCTGATGCTGTTTGATCAGTAATTCCATCTTGATTACTATAGCATTCAGGACTTTCATAATTAAACATAAAGATCCAATCTTCATGTCCACCTAAGCAAGTCTCAGAAGTTAAAAAATATAATGCTAAATCTTGATTAACATTATTAACCATAGCTCCAGAGCAGAGCCTTGTCCCTCCATCTGTTAGAGTTAAAACAACTGAACTGATTTCATCATGCCATGATTGAAAATCTGCACAGTTAACATTATTATTGCATGATGCAGAATCTTCATACCCTCTGAATACATCTTTATATCCATTAATAATATTAGAAATATTAATAACACTTTTTGATGTAGAAAATTTTGGCTCAAAATACTCAATAACAATTACATCCCCTAATACCGGGGCTGTAGAAAATCTTTTATATATCTTATTATTCGCATTAGTAAAAGCACCTATAACATCCGTATGATCTTGATTATACACAAATAATTCTGCACCTTCCGATAAGTAAAATTGATTAAATATAAGATTAATTGAATAAGCGTCTTTAGAGCCAATTTTTAATCTATATACCTTATCTCCATTAACTAAAGTATCACACATTGCTAGATTAAAGAAATCTATATCAACATCAAAACTATACCCAAATCTATATGGCAACCCTTGTTTAGCATCTAATTCATCTTGAATTCTTAATTGATTAAAATCTAATTCTTCAGTATTATAGAATGAAATTATATCATCCAAGTCATTATCAAAACTTGTTGGGTTTGAATTATAGCTTACTTGACTGTAAAGAGTAGTAAAGCAAAATAAAAGAGTATACTTTAATAAATAATTTTTCATAAATATATCATCCAAATTTGTATCTAAATATATTATGTAACTTGAAAATATACTTATTATTATTTTATTACAAAATGTAATGAACAATATAATGAGAATTTCGTATACTTTGTTAGTAAGCAAAATTTAATAATTGTTTATATTTTAGATTATGAAATACATAATTTTATTAACCATACCTATTATATTGAATGCTCAAGATTGGAGCTATACAGCTGATATTCTTGAAAAAAAAGAAGAAAATGGTAGAGAGGTACGAATTTTTAAATCAACTTCCTTAGGAAATAAACAAGTTGTTATTTACAGAGATACTATATCAATATTTACAAATCAAGCAAAACAATATATAGATAATCAAGAATTGCATTTATTAGGACCTGTAACAATGATTAATGGAACTGATAGTTTAGAATGCCAAAATATGATATTTTGGTATGAAATTGACTCTTTACATGCATTTGGAAATGTGAATTTTAAATTTAAAAATAACTATTTAGAAACTGATTCTTTAATATATGTTAAAACTAATGGATTTAGAGGGTATTCATTTATTGCAAAAAATAATTCAAAATTTTATGACCCTGAATATAAAATAATTGCTGATCAAATAGATTATAATGATAATTCGCAATATATGACATTAAATCAAAAAGTTACAATTACATCAAATGAGCGGGGAGCTTCAGGACAAAATGTTAATTTAGCTTTTCAAGATTCATTAATTAAAAATATGTTTATTAAAAATGATGCATATATATATAATAATCATTATGCGATAGTTAATGATAATAATTATCAGTTATTCAAAGATGAGATTAATGGATCTATAATTGAAGCAGAGTTTAAGAATAAACATTTGGAAAATATTTTTGTGAATGGAATGGCAGAAAGTAAATATTACGTTGTTAATGACTCAACTTATTTAATGGGATTCAATGAGGCTTCTGGAGATACAATGGTATTTAAATATGATCAAATTAATTTAAATAAAATATACATCAAAGGTGATGCTCGAGGAATATTTCATCCAGAAAAAAATCAAACAAAATTAGATTCCACATTAAGCTATCAAGCTGAGTTAATAAATTATCATATAAATGATCAAATGACATTTCTTAAAAATGATGTCAAAATACAATACCAAAATACAGAATTAACATCAAATACTGTAGACGTAAATTGGGAAAAAAATATTTTATATGCATATTCAAAAGATGATGAATCTGCAAAAATTTCAAGTCAAAATCAAAAACCAATGCTGGGTAAAAAGTTAGAATTTGATTTAATTAATAAACGCGGAATTATTAGTTTAGGCGAGACTAAAGTAAGAGATGGCATATATAAATCAAAAATAATTTTTAGAGAAGAGCCTAATATATACCATATGGATAAAAGTGTATATACAACATGTGACCATGACCACCCCCACTATTATTTTAAAAGTCCAAAAATGAAAATGATCCAAGGTGAACGAATCATAACAAAACCTCTATTTCTATATATATATGACATTCCTATTATTGGTCTCCCTTTTGCAATACTACCAAGCACAAGTGGTGGCCGTCAATCAGGTTGGATTATGCCTTCTTTCGGTGTTTCGAATAGCAATGGAACCTTCTTTCAAAAATTAGGTTATTATTGGGCGCCGAATGATTATTTAGATAGTAAAGTGCTAATGGACTTTTATGATCAAGATAGAATTGAATTAAATACCAATATGAGATATATCAAAAGATATAATTTTAATGGTAATATATCATCTACATTTAAACGCAAATTAAGTGGAACAAAAGATATTAGTGATTTATTTAGTAATCAATCTATTCAAAATTTTGATATTAAATGGATTCATAACCATCAAATTGATAATACACAAAATATTAATATTAATTGGGTTTATGTAACAAGTAGTGATTTCTATAATGATAGCTATGATTTAAATAGTAGAACTCAACAAAAATTGGAATCTTCAGCTGGGTATAGTAAGGTATGGTCTGCATATAATAATAGATTATCATTGTCATTATCAGAGAGTTATGATTTAAATAAACAATCTGAAATACCAGAATGTATTGACTCAAATGAAGATGATATATGTGAAGAACAAGAAATATTCTATAAAACTAGAGTGCTGCCTAATCTGAGATTTTCACATTCAAATTCTAAATTATTTGGCGCAGGAGATAAATGGTATCACTCTATTTATTATAATTTTTCATCTCAATTTAAAGGATATCAAAAAATAGGCAATAGATTCTACAATGGTAATATTAATGATGAATTATATAATTGGATTCAAAAAGATACAATAGTTTATAATAATAGTGCTACTCATGGTATGAATTTATCTGTACCCTTAAAGTTATTTCAATGGCTAAATTTAAATCCATCATTAAATCTAAATGAAGGATGGATTTTTAAATATAATCATAATGACGAAGAGGTAAATGGTTTTAAAAGAAGGCTAATTGGAAGTTTTAATTTATCATCTAGCACCATTTTATATGGTATATTTCAAATTAACAAATTTAATATTAACTCATTAAGGCATATTTTAACACCCACTATTAGTTTGAATTATACTCCAAATTTTTCTAAACCATTTCTGGGAATAGATTTAGGCTATTTTGATAATGAAGGCTATGATTATTTTAGTAATTCTATGATTGGGTCTACTCCTACTAATGAAATAAGAAAAATTAACTTAAATATTACAAATAATTTTCAAATTAAATTAAATGATTCATCTCAAACTAAGTTAGATTTTATGAGGTGGAATATAAATACAGGTTATAATTTTATGGCAGATGAATTTAAGCTCGATCTTATTAAATCAAGAATCAATCTGAATACAAATAAAAAATTTAATTTTGATTTTACAATGTACCACGAACCTTATATTTTAGATGAAAATTTAAATAGAGTTAATCAATATGCATCATTCCCAACATTAACTTATCTACAAGGGGCTACTGATTTATCTTTGTTTGGACGCCAAAAAATTATTCAACCAGATACAAATGAAATTGATAGCTTAGATAGAGATGAAGAAAGTCAATTATATAATTCTAACAAATTTTTTGAGCCAGAAATATCTACAAGCAAGTTGTGGGAATTAGATATTAGATTAGGTGCTAAATTACAAAAATCTATAATAGATAATAAAGTTGGATGGGATAAAACAATATGGATTCAACCTATATTAAAATTAAATTTAACTGAACAATGGAAAATTACATATGCGGGACAAATTGATATGATTAATAATCAGATTGTAAGCCATAATATGTATTTGTATAGATCACTACATTGTTGGGAATTTGGTTTTAAGTGGTGGCCATCAGGTAATGGAAGTGGTTTTCTTTTAAATATTAGAGTAAAAAGTCCTGATTTAAAAGATATTAAATTAAAATCTAGTGGCGGTAGACTATTTGGATTATAAAAATTATACTTAATATCTTGATTATTATATATATTTAGCTGTCTGGAAATTAACTATGATAAAGAATATAAAAGGTACAAAAGATTTACTCCCTGAATCGACTTACAATATACAAGATATTGAAAATCATCTAAATAGATTTATGTATATTCATGGATATGGGGAAATTAGAACCCCTATTTTTGAATCTACTGAATTATTTACAAGGAGTGTGGGCGAAAATACTGATATTGTTAATAAGGAAATGTATACTTGGAAAGATCAAAATGGCCAAAGTCTTACTCTGAGGCCAGAGATGACTGCATCAGTAGTACGAACATATATTCAAAAACAATTATGGAAAACAGAACCTATTTCCAAATTTTATTATATTGGCCCATCTTTTAGAAGAGAGCGCCCACAAAAAGGAAGATTAAGACAGTTTCATCAATTTGGGGTAGAAGCGATTGGGTCCTGCAACCCTGAACAAGATGCAGAAATTATATCCATTGCATATAATATATATCAAATGTTTGGA
>CETG01103255.1_pt1 | contig 25139 bp, 15 predicted proteins | sample 361471 | NCBI WGS metagenome assembly CETG01 (sample SAMEA2622696, study PRJEB7988) | marine metagenome | isolation source: saline water (ENVO:00002010), including | reverse complement strand
GTATACCATTTAAAATTAAATACATGTTTATGATAATTTTCATTTCCACCGAATATCCCTCCTGAAAATGTACTTGACCAAACAAGTTTAGAACCATTTGTAGCAAATTCTGCATTATCGATATTAGTTCTACTTATAGTTTGAGTAAATTTAATACCATCCCTCTTAGCATAGAAATCATTTCCACTGTTATATATAATATCTGAAGAAAAGTCACAAGGATAATAAGGTGAATTAATATTTTCACATCCTATCAATTGTTCTTCAGTGCCATAATACTTAGAACTCCTAATCCCTATTGACCAACTACCTCTAGTATAATAATCTGGCCATCTAAATTGTCTTCCAAATTGTATGGAGCCACCTATATTTCGCGTATCATACTCTGTATAACCACTTTGAGCTCCTTGCATACTATTATATAAAGTAAATCCTATAGAATTTTTAGTATCAAATATACGAGGCTCAGTAAAGCCGATAGAAAATGATTCAAAATTAGCATAATTACTATTAGAAGTTTGTTGATTAAATCCCGAATTTATTTGATTTTGTAATCCTTTTTGATACTGTATATTTAATGATAACCCCTTACCAAGAAAGTTAATAAATTCAAAGCCTCCACCACCGGAGAAACCGTTTAATTCATTATAGCCCATGGAAAAATTAGCTTTACCCGTTTGTTTTTCTATAACATTAATTCCAATATCTATTTCAGTATCTGATACATCTAATATTTCAGGCTGTACATCTTGAAAATAATTCAACATAAATAAAGATTTTAAACTTTCAATAATATTTTTTTTATTAAATAAATTTCCTGGGAAAATTTTAAGTTCTCTTCTTATAACATTTTCTTCAGTTCTATCATTACCCTTAATAAATATTTTTCTTATACTTACCTGTTGGTTTTCCTGAAGCTTTAAATTAATTATTAATTTATTATCATCTTTTGGAATAACTTCTTTAATAACATTAAAATAATAATGCCCCTCATCCATATATAATGAAGATAAATTTTCTGAAATTGAAAAATCTAATTTTTGTTTGTCATACCTATCTCCTGAATAAATTTTAAGAGTTTTTAATAAATCATCATCAGAAAATTTAGTATTATCAATAAAATTAATTGAGTCATAGAAATACTTTTCTCCTTCATAAATATCAATATAAATTTCTATTCCACTATCATTATAAAATATTTTCTTATCTAAAATTTTAAAATCTCTATATCCATTATTATGATAAAAACTTATCAGATTATTTAAATCTTCTTGAAATAAATCTTGATCAAATTTCCCTCTCCATGGCAATAAAAAACTAAATTCTTTTGTATTATTAAAAACTTTTGATAATTGATTTTTATCAAACAATCTATAAAATGGAAAATTTTCATTACCATTTATTGATATTTTTTTAATACGACTTTTAGAACCTTCATCTATATAAAAAACTATATCCTTCATATAATCAATATCAGTATCATTAATAGCTATAGAATCTATTTGAATTTCATGAAAATGATCATTTTTATACTTAGAAATAATATTATTCTTTGCGTCAAAAATTTTAGATTCAGAAAGAATCTGACCAACAGCTAGAGATTTTGGCATAATATCTATTAAAGTTCTATCTTTTTTCTTTCTATTACCAATAAATTCAATCTTACCTAATACTGGTAATTCTTGTAATTCTATCTTAAGGGATAAATTAGATTCACTTTGATTATCTGCATACACTTGAATATTAGAAAAACGACCAATATCCCATAATCTATTAATAGCCTTATTAATTTCATCTCCTCTAACTATTTTATAACCAGGATATAACTTACTAATTCTATATATATCTTCTTTATTTAATCTATTAAGACCAACTACATCAATATCTGATATTATTATATTTTGAGCAATAAGTGTTTTAAAAAATAAAATGCAAATAATATATCTATATATTATCATTAAACTAATTTACCAAATCTTCTTTCTCTTAATTTAAAATCTTCAATAGCACAATCTAAATCTTCTTCGCTAAAATCAGGCCAAAAAACTTTAGAAAAATAAATTTCAGTATAAGCCATTTGCCATAATAAAAAATTTGATATTCTATACTCATCTCCTGTTCTAATTAATAAATCTGGATCAGGTATATTTTTAGTATATAAAAATTGAGAGAAATCTTGCTCATTAATATATTTTTTCTTAGAATTAATAATTTTATTAATTGCATTAATAATTTCTTGACGACCACCATAACTAATTGCTAAACATAAATTTAATCCTGTATTACCAGAAGTAGAGGCTTCTGCTTTTTGCAAACTATTTTTTGTTATTAAATCTAATTTTCCCAAATCACCTATAACCTGAAATTTTATATTATTTTCTATCATTGATTTTAATTCTGAATTCAAAGAAGATATAAGAAGTTTCATTAAAGATAAAACTTCTTGTTTAGGTCTACTCCAATTCTCTTGAGAAAATGTAAAAAGAGTTAAATATTTTATATTAATTGTATTACAATGCTTTATTATTCTCCTTACAGAATCAACTCCAGATTTATGTCCTTCTGTACGGCTTAATCCTCTCATTGAAGCCCACCTACCATTGCCATCCATAATAATACATATATGATTAGGATTTCCCTTATTTGATTCCATTATTTGTTGTTTATTCATAATACTTTAACAATTTTGTTAAATTCTGAATGGATAATGCCATCAGTATTACTAAAAATATAAGGGATACCCGAATCACAAGATCTAGATAATTCTTTATCTAATGGTATTTGAGCTAATAATGGTAGCCCTAATCTTTCGCTTTCGCTAGATCCTGAATCACCTCTAAAAACATTATATATAAAATTAAAAGTTCCATCATTATTTAAACTAATTTCTTTATTATCGATATTCAAAGATAATTTATTTTTTTCATTCATACTTTCAATTTTACCTGATAAAATTGTACCTGACATATTTTCTACCACACCAATAATTGGAGTGTTTACTTTATTAAACATATCTGAACCTTTTCTAACATCAACATTTGATAGATCTTGAGGAGTTGTAATAATAATAGCTCCTGTTAATTTAATTTTCTGTACTAATGTAAGCTGTATATCTCCTGTACCTGGCGGAAGGTCTAAAATTAAGTAATCTAATTTTCCCCAATTAACATTATCAAAAAACTGCTGTGTCATCCTAGATACCATTGGGCCTCTCCATATAGTAGGAGAGTTTTCATTATTAATAAAACCAAATGACATAAACTTGAGACCAAATTTTTCTATTGGATTAATTATATCATTATTTATTAAGGGCTGTTCTTTATGATTAATTAGCGTTGGTAAACTTGGTCCATAAATATCTAAATCTAATAAACCTACATTATATTTTTTTGATAATTGACATGCAACATTTAATGCTATAGTAGATTTTCCAACCCCACCTTTACAACTTGATATTGCAATAATATTATCAATTTCTGATGATTTACTATTTTCTAATTCTAGATTACTTTTAGAATCAGTTGCCTTATCAAAAAAATTAACTGAAATTTGATTAAAATTAAAATTATTAGAAATTTTTTCTCTTATTGAATCATGAATATTTTTTTTATTTTCTTCATTACTAGTTGTTAAAACAATATCGATATTAAGATTATTATCAGGATCAACACTAACCTTATTAACTATACCAAAAGATATAATATCTCTCGAAAAACCTGGATACTTAATTGTTTTTAAAACATTTGTAATATTTTGTATTAATTTTTCCATATAAAAAAGCCACAAACATTAATTCTGCAGCTATTTTAAAATTTAATTATAATAAATCTAACCTTCGTACTCTCTACCAAAATAATCATAATTAATTTTTATATATTTTTTCCATTCTTCTGGCACAAGTTCATCTTCAAAAATAGCTTCTACAGGGCACTCTGGTTCACATGCACCACAATCTATACATTCCTCTGGATCTATATACAATTGTTTATTTATTGGATCAAAGCCATCTTCTTTAGCTTCTGCTCCACCTCCTTCTTTATCATAAGGTCCATGTATACATTCCACAGGACACACTTCAACACAAGCAGTATCACATGTGCTAACACAAGGATCTGCAATAATATAAGCCATAATAAATCTCTCTCTATTTTCTAAATCTTACTCCGCTATAATTTATAACTTTTGAATAGAACAGAACAAACAGAAAAAGATAATAAAATACTAGTAATGTTTAGAATAAATTTATTAATATACAGCAAGGATTTTATATTTGAAAAACTGATATTTGAATTAGATTGCACGTTTAGTTTACTTTTATTTTAATTTTATTTTTTTCATCTTTTTTATCTACATTAAATGTAGATTTTTTATTAAAACAGTTTATTTGATGAAAATTTATTTACTTCTAATTCCTTCTAAATAGCAATATATCCAATATAAAAATCCCGTTAATATTTATTGAGGGGAGGATTATTACATGTCTAATAGTAATAATGAAATTATAATCAATTCTACTATTGGGAATACTAGAATTGTATCAACCAAAAATCAAAGTATAGATAATATTTTTATAGAAAGGCCTGATCATCAAAGGACTGTAGGCAATATTTATAAAGGGAAGGTCCAAAATGTTATACCAGGAATGCAAGCAGCTTTTATAGATATTGGTGATTCTATAAATGCATTTTTACCATTTACTGAGATCGGTAAATATAATGTAGCCAATGATGAACCTTTTTCTATAGAAGAATCAAAAGGTAAAAATGATAAAAAAATCAATATCGAGATTGGTGATGAAATCATTGTTCAAGTTATAAAAGAACCATTTAGCGGTAAAGGGGCAAGGGTAACAACGGATATATCAATACCAGGAAGTTTTATGGTACTAGTACCAAATACTAATTATATTGGCATATCAAAAAAAATATCTGATAGATATGAAAGAAGTAAAATTAAAAATATCATATCTGATTTTAAACCAAAAGATATTGGAATCATTGCTAGAACTATTTGCAAAAATCAAAATGAAAAAAATATTAAAAATGATTTTGATAGACTTTTTAAAATATGGCAAGATATCAAATATAAAATAGATTCTCAAAAAGGTATTAATCTTATATACCAGGATTTTACTATTTCAGATTTAGTAATAAGAGATTTATTTAATCCAAGTATTAATAAATTAATAATTGATTCAAAGCCTCTTTATAAACGTATATTTAAATTGGTAAAGGAGATAAACCCTGAATCAACTTCAAAAATAATATTACATAAATCAAAAATACCTATTTTTGATAAATATTATAATATTGAAGATCAAATACAAAAAGCTCTAAAATCTAAAGTATGGTTAAAAAGTGGTGGACATCTAATAATAGAACATACAGAAGCAATGGTGGTAATAGATGTAAATAGTGGAAGATTTATAGGTAAAAAGAATCATGAAGAGAATTCACTTAAAATTAATCTAGAAGCGGCTATAGAAATTATCAAACAGCTAAAATTAAGAGATATTGGAGGATTGATTGTAATAGATTTTATAGATTTAGAAAAAAATGTTAATAGAAAAAAAGTTTATGATGCACTAAAGAAAGCAATAAAATCTGATGGATCAAAAGCATCTCTATCAGAATTTTCTAATTTTGGTTTATTGCAAATGACAAGACAAAGAGTTGGATTAAGCTTATTACATACATTAACTAATAAATGTGAAGTTTGTTATGGAACAGGCAGAATTTCTTCATTAGACTCTATACTAACTAATATAGAAAATTGGATTAATCGTTTTAGAAATAAAAATAGAGATAGACGACTTATTATATATGTAAATAAAAAAGTTGAAGAATATATATTAAACAGTAAGAAAAAAAATCTAAACAAATTAATGTTCAGAAAACTTATGTGGATTGAAATCAAAACAGATGAATCTTTACATATAAATAATTTTAAAGTTTTTTCTAAGAAAAGAAAAAAAGATGTTACAAATGAAGTTTAAACTTGTTTATGTATCTTAATTATCAATAAATTACCGGGCTTAAATATGGAATATGAAATGTACGCAGTAATAGATTATACAGGTAAACAAATTTTAATTAAAGAAGGTGAAAAAGTTAAAATACCTTTTTTAGATCAAAAAGTTGGACATAAGGTAATTTTTGAAAATGTCTTGTTATTTGATGATGGAAAAACAAAAAAAATAGGTAATCCTTATATCAAATCTTTATCTTTTTCAGGTAAAATAGAATCTCATGGTAAAGAGAAGAAAATAATTGTTTTCAAAAAGAAAAGAAGAAAAGGCCATCAAAAAAAGAATGGGCATCAACAAAAATTCACATATGTAACTATTGATAAATTTTCAAAAACAGCTAAAAAACCAACAACGAAGCCTAAAGCAGTAACAAAACCTAAAACTGCAACAAAAACAAAGCCTAAAAAAACAACTACTAAAAAAGGGGATAAATAATGGCACATAAAAAAGGAATGGGAAGTACAAAAAATGGCAGAGATAGTAATCCTCAATATTTAGGTCTTAAAAGTGGTGATGGGCAATTTGTATCAACTGGTAGCATTCTTGTTAGACAACGAGGTACTAAATTTCATCCAGGAATGAATGTAGGGAAAGGTAAAGATGATACACTGTTTGCATTAATTGATGGATATGTAAAATTTCATAATAAAGGCAAAAAGAAAAAACAAGTTAGCATACTAGCTGAAAAATAAATTAATTATCTATTTTATTAAGTTTTATATTTCTAGATAAACCTTCAAATTTGGTTCTTTTAATCGCGCTATTTTTAAATATTTTTTGATAATCTTCTGGAGATAGTTTATTCCAATCATTCTTATTCATTACTTTAATTTCTTCTCTTTGTAAAAAACGTTTTTCATTAGTTTGCTCTGAAAATTTAATATTCCAAGGACAAACATCTTGACAAATATCACAACCATAAATCCATCCATCTAATTTATCAATATATTTTTCATTTATAGCACCTCGATGTTCTATAGTAAGATAAGAGATACATTTATTAGAGTCTAATACATACGGAGTTAATGCATCTGTAGGACAAGCATCTAAGCATTTAACACATGAACCGCATAAATCTTGTTCAAATTCTTTATCATACTCTAAATCAATATCTAATAATATCTCACTTATAAAGAACCAAGAGCCAATATCACGATTAATCAAATTAGTATGTTTCCCAATCCATCCTAATCCTGCTTTTTGAGCCCAATCTTTTTCCATTATAGGAGAAGTATCTACACAAACACGATAATTTAATTTATCATTATAAGTTTTAATATAACTTAATATTGAAAATAATTTTTCTTTAATAACTATATGATAATCATCACCCCAAGAATAATTAGAAATTTTATAATTATTATCATTATTATTTTTAGAATAATAATTATAGCCAAATGAGATTACAGATTTAACTTGAGGAAAATATTTAAATATATCTGTTTTTTCATCTTGCCGCTTATTAAGCCATTTCATAGATCCGTTATATCCCATATCTAACCAATTTCTGAAGCGCTTTGAGGATAATTCATCTGTTCTTGCTTTAGCTATACCTATAAGATTAAAACCTAAAGCATGAGATAGTTGCTTAATATTTGAGGTTAATTCTTTAGTATTCAAAAATTAAAAACTTTCATAATAAATAACTTTTAATTCTCTATTTATAGAATCAGAAACTTTATTGTTTTTTGAAATATCATTTATATTCATCTCTAACATTAAATTATCTGATGCAGACCAACGTAACCCAGCATTAAAATATCCTTTACCTTTTCTATCAAGAATATCTTCTATGCTTTCATCCCCTATATATAAATCATCATTTCTAGCAAAATTATATTCACCATATAATGAAAAACTTCTATTGATTTCTTTATCAAATCCCATAAATATATTAATATCATCATCATTATCATCATTTTCAGACAAATTTTTATTTAAACCAAAATGAAAACCAAAATTACCAAGTGCTGAAAAATTTCGACTTAATGCTATATAAAAACCATATGATTTCTGATCATATCTATTTAAAGATGTTTCTTCAAAAGAAGTGCATTCTTCATCAATGCAAATATTTTCAGATTCAATAAACTCTCCTCTGCCTTGAGTGTCAATACCCATTACTATTGCTGGGATTGTTTCTGTTTCATCAAATAATCTATATTTTATTTGAACTTCTGGATAGGATTTAAATTTACTCATATGTCCATCGCCTATAAAATTTGATATTCCAAATGACATTCCTAACATAAAATTATCAGTTATCCCTATCATAAATTTTGGAACAATGCTACCCTGATTCATAAAAATATTCTCAAATGCAAAATATCCTTTAGGCATTGTACCTGCTGTAGGTATAGAAACCAATGTTACTGGGGGATAAGGTTGCTCAGACTGAGATAATAAAAAACTAAAAAGAATAATTAAAATTAAAATATTTTTTTTCATATTAGCTCCTCTTTAAAAATTAAAACTATATTTCACTCTAAAATATATCCTACAAAAGAATAAAAATCTAAACATATTTATCAATTATTAATTGGGAATGATAAATAAACTGGCATATGATCAGATATATAAGCTTCATAAACATCAAAGCCACCCATATATCTATCAATAGGGATAGTATCTACTTTATAAGAATCCTTACTTACAAAAGCACTGGTTACTAAAATATGGTCTAAAAAGCTAACATAGGGTTCCTTAGGATAAGAAGCTTTAGATTTATCATATGTTAAATCATCTGTAGGAAAGTAAAACCTATCATCATCTAAAAATGATTGGAAACAATGCTCGCCTGGTTCATCTTTCAAATCATCATTCCAATCACCTAAAATTATAATATTATTGTTATAAGAAATTTCTTTATCAATATAATCATATAACATATTTGCTGCTTTTATTCTTCTTTTTAATCCTGAATCACAGCACTTCATATGCAAATTAATAAGTGAAAAGTTAACATCATTTTTTTTATCTATAAAATCAACTTTTAGTGGAGGTCTACCAGCAAAATTATAATCATTTTCTGCAAAAATTTCTAATCGATTACTTAAGACAAAATCTCTTTTCTTATAAATAAATGCCTGATCCATAAAAGATGATTGTTGTGAAATAACATAATTATAATCTGGTAAAAATTCCATTAATTTTCCAAACCAACCCCTATTTTTTATTTCTTGGAATGCTATAATATCAGCATCTAAATCTAATACAGCCTCAGATAAAGCTTCTATTGTAGAATCTCCTGCAGTTGGGAAAAACTCACAATTCCATGTAATAATATCTAGATTTTCTTCAATATTAATACTAGGTATATCCCAATTATTATTAGTATTTCTATATCCTATTGAGCTATCATTATTATCTGGACTTATACTAGATGTCCAATCAGTTTTCTGATATATCTTATTATTAGCTCTTTCATAAACATCTAAAATCCAATCATATGCATTATTATCAAACCTAAAATCATTCATAAATAATGTTTGTGAAGATTGAGAAGTAACAGCTGTTTTATATCCTGAAAATAATTTTGAGGTTTCATCATATTCAATAATAAAATGACCAAAGCTTGTACCACCTCCATAATTTTGAAATGTATAAACATGACTATGAGGGTCATACCAAGGTTTGGGGTATCCCTTGCTTACTCCACCAGATACAATTACATCTATACCCGTAGCATAATACCCAAGCTCAATAGCATTTAATTCATTAAAACTAATATTAGCATTATTAGATATAAAATCATTATAAACCTTTTCCCTATCCCATGGAACACCTGCACTGGTTAACAAAATCAATATATCTACTTCATTTTTAATATCAGAAATAGTATTTTGTAATACATCAATGGGGTTTTTTAACCTTACATTTTTTAAATTTTGAGGTAAAACTATATTAGTTAAATTAGGATTAACTATACCTATAACACCTATTTTCAAATCATCAAATTTAAAAATCTCGTAAGGCTTAAATATTAATGAATTATTATTTTTATAAAATAAATTAGCTGCAAGGAAACTAAATTCGGCTTTTTTTGATAAATCAATTAAATTTTCTAATCCAAATAAAAAATCATAATTACCTGGAACCATTGCATGATATCCAATTCGATTCATCCATTCAATCATAGTACGACCACTATCTATAATACCTACGGGATGACCTTGAAAAAAATTACCACCATCAAGCAATAAAATTTTAGTATTGTTAAGTTCTTCTTTTACATTATTAACATAATGTAAAAATCCAGAACCACCTATAATTGTAGGAGGATGATTTGGATTAATAAAATAAGCTTCTTGAGCATGTATAGAACCATGCATATCATTGGTTGTAATAACATCAATTACGTTATCATAAGGAACAACATAACAAATTATAAAAATACAAAAAATAATATATTTTTTATAAACTACCATTTACCATACATTGGATTTGGAAAAATATAATTTTCCCTATGAGATTTTACTCTATTAAAATCTCCCATAGCATCACCTAAATACATCACAACATTAAAAGGGCCATATGTAGACATACGATTAGTACCTTTATAAACTTCCCCCCTCCTTATATCTTTTGTATCTTTTTTATTTTTCCGTAATAAATAAATATCATTAGGATTATAAATACCTAATTTTTTCATATTATCTTTAGTATACTCTAAGCGTTCATGCATTCTATTACTAATAAATATTAATTGATAACCAAGAGCTCTTGCTTTTTTAATAAATGCTTTAGAACCTGGTACTAAATTCGCATTGGCTCTTTTAACCCATTTAGACCATGATTTCATATTAAAAGTTTCTCCCTTATTAAAAATTTCGACTTGATATTGAGAATTATCTAATACAGTTTCATCTAAATCCATAATAATAGCGGGCCTATTATAATTTTGGCCATACCATTTATTTTTTTCTAATTGGCTTGAAGCATGTCTATATATTTGCTTACACAAATTTTTATATTCTTTAGATTTAACAACCCATCTAATATCATTTGGTAGCTCATTGCAGAACAAACAATTGATTGTAAAAATTAATATTATAATCTTGATAATTTTTAACATATTAAAACTCCCATTTAAATGTTGTTGAGATAGTCATATTACTTTCATTTATTTTTTCACAATATTCATTACAATTAGTCTGGTTACTAGGCATTGATGATGGGAAAATATCATCATATCTATAACTAGTTATATAATAAGATAAAGCAAAATCTATATCTAAATTCTTATTAATTTTCTTATTACTACCCATTGTAAATTGACCAATAGGACTTAATAAATTAATCATTGATGTTTTATATGCTAATCCCATCCTTATAGAAGGGCCTAGCCTAAATTTATGTTCAAAAGCAAATTTATAATTATAAATATCTTTTAATTTAAATATTCCCAATTCTGTATCATCTATTATGTAAGAGAATTCATGATAATTTTTATAGTATTCTTTTACAAATTCAAAAATCATTAGCGAACCCGAAGTTTGCATTTGATTAACTCTCAATCCAAAAGTTATTTTTTTAGGTTTAAAATATTCTGTACCATAAAGTTTTAGATTATACATATTTGTTTGACTATTATAATCTAAATACCACGGTAATCCAGATAAGTTGGATATACTAATATTAGAATTTATATCATTATCTAAAATAAAACTCTTTGGCTCAAATGCAAAAACCATTGAATTCTTACCACTTGCAGAAATTGGAAGCTCAATACTATAAGTTGGATAATATTTTGTTTTTGTTTTAATAGAATTAACATCTGTTTCAAAGTTAGATAAATTATTATAAACACTAGGATCAATAGTATTATATAAAGTATCAACAATAATTTTATCTGTAATTGTTGTACTTAATAATTGATTAATTGAAAACCCAAAAGATATTGGATTTCCCTTGGAATACTTATCAATAGATAGACCAAAACCCAAAGAAGCCAAATTGATAGTCCCCTTATTACTATATACATGAAAACCTAAAGTAGCATCTACAATACCAATATCTCCAGGTGTATCTATATCCATATTTTGAAATCTCACTTCCTCTTCATAATGATAATTAAAAGAAGCAAGTGGCATTAAAGATAAGCCTAAACCAATGCTAACATTATCTACTAAAGGATTTTTTCTATTTACTATAAATCCTATAGAATTATATGAATGGCCATGTTGATTTGATACATAATCAGTTTCTGTTAAAAAATCTCCGAAACTATCAAGAATATTAATGCTACGTCTTTCATAATAGCTACGCAAATTAAATTGGAAATCAAACAAAAATCCATTATTACCAGTATCTAAATAGGATAATCTAGCAGGATTTCTTGATGTAACACTACTTGTTGAACCAGTTGTTGTATAAGAATTAGCTAATCCCATTGAACGAGCATCACCAAAATGAACATCACCTCCTATAATTCTATCAAAATAAGATTGAGAATAAATAAAAGATAAAGAAATAAGTATATATATAATTTTAATTAAAAGCATAATCTATTTGTAATCTATAATTTAGTTTTTCTTCTAAAACATATGTATCATTTACATAGTTTCCTTGATTTGTCATACCACCTATAATTCTAGAACTAGGAGTTACCCAAGTATGACTAATTTTAAAGCTTATTGCGGTATTACTGGTTGGATTTGATCCCATGGCGAGCCATGTATTAATAAGGCCAAATTCACTATTAAATAATGAAAAATCATATTGATCAAAATACCATAAAAATCCATGTGCATAAACAGAGCCACCACTTATTTTAAAATCGCTTGAAAAATTATGTTCTAAGCTAAAACCTATTGACTCATCAGGAGAGCCTGTATCTCCAACACTCATAGATATAATAAATGGATTAGAGGAATCAACCAATCTTGGTCTTGGTGAGAAAGTACTTTCATTCCAAGAATATATTAATTCTAAGTTATCATAATTAGATAGACGTAATTTAAATCTAACCCTAGCTTCTTTAAGAAAATATGGACTAGGATGTTGAATAGAAAAATTACCACGTGCCTGAATTTTATATCTAAAATAAATTCTATAATTAAAAAGTGGTCTCCATTCTAATTTAGTTACCATTCTAAAATATCTAGCAGCATCAGCCTTTCTTAACCATGAATCCCATTGTAATCCTAAAACAAATTTTTCATGAAATTGATATCTTGACTCTATATATGTTCCTTTCTCTGCCTGTGGCTGAGGATTGAGTTGATATAAATATGTATAAATAGGGTCTTCAAGCCACCATTCATCTTCAAAAATAGATGATTTATAACGTTGATATTCAGAAAAAGATTTTTGATAGGGATTATCAAAACCTAAGTCATAATTTCTATGGACCAATAACACATCCAAATTATCAGCTAATTTCCAGAATCCTTTAATCAAAAATGCTGTTTGATTTCCTTCATCAGTATTCATAATTGCATATTCAGAATTAATTGCTAAATTATTAATAACTGTATTAAAATTAATACCTTGAACACTACGAGTTGATTTCCAAAATTTACCAACACTAGTTGAATTACTATACATAGCATTAATCTCATTATCCGCAGGATTACTATGAGGATAATTTAAATACCAAGCATCTCCTGAGTACTCATCTTCATCAGCAGCATAATAATCACCATCACAACAAATACAGCCATCTAAATTGGTATCAAAAATAGGATTCTCATCATCACACTGAGTATATGGATCTGTTGTAACCGTTCCATCATCAAAGTCAGGATTAATATCTTCTCCTCCACCTACAACTGTACGTATAATCTGAGGATCTAATACCCTATCATATAAACTTCTATAAAATGTAAATCCTATATTTGTCCTATCATTAAAAGAGAGTCTTAAATTCAAGCCACTGGTTTGTTCTGTTAATGCATCAATCATATTTTCATAAATTCTATCTTGATTTTCATTTGTAGAGCCCCAACCAAGACGAGGTCTCATAAAAATTAATGACGTAAAACTTTCATCATCATTAATAATAGCATCTCTCTTATCATGTGATATAAAATAAGAAAATCTTAACCCTGTTAATGAAATCGGTTTATTTAATATTTCTGTCAATAAAATGGAAGTTAAATTCATCTTACTTGACATTTGAAAAGCTAAACCATTGAGTGTAAGCTCTTCAGATGTTCCTAAATCTGGAGAAACTCCTAATTTTCTTTTATTCCATTTAGAACCTGTAAATCTTCTTCTTGATTCATCACCTGATGCAAATACAAGACCTTCACCATAATTAGCTGAAAAATTTCCAACTATAAAATGATCCAGTTGAAAATTATCTAATTTTATATTATCAAAATCTATATATATTTTATCAGTATAAATATCATTAGGATCACCCGCATTATTATATCTTAAATATCCCATACTTGAATACTTAGTATCTATATATAAACGAGAAAAAATACCTGGATTAGATTTACCTGAATAATAAATTTCTTGTTCTTCCTCATTTGTTATATTCTCAGAATTTGAACGTACAATAGTTTCAAATCTAATCCTTGTATTATCAACTGAATTATTATCAAATGATACTCTAGATAATAAATTCTTGTATCCATAATAGGAAATACCTGGAGAATTTTTTAATTGAAAAGTACCTTTAATATTAACTTTTTTTTGTTGTTTTAAAACGGCTACTACATCTATAGGCGTAAAATTAGGAATATAACTTAACTGATCATATGTAATATCATTTACATTATAAATTTTATTGTAGGGCAGAGCTTTTGTAGGTATTGAAGATCTATTTGATTCATTAGTAAATGGATTATATTGATAATCTATTATTTTATCACCATCATTATATGAAATTTTAATAAATGGTCTTATTTGATGGATATCTTTGATATCAATATTATCTATATATAATAAGTCATAAATAGAATTAATATCTTGTACTTTTAAATATTGCTTTATACTTATAATTTTTTCTGTATCTATTGGAAGAACACTTAATTCATCTAAAGTTGATAATCTAATATCAATTTTTTCATTTATAGAATAGATTAAAGAAAAAAATATTACTATAATCATTTTTTTATACATTAAAAGTACATTCCAAATTCTACATTATGAGTTAATGGTAAAATAGGGTGTGTAAGGAGTCCATAAGCAATAGACATATTATCATTTATAGGTGATAAAAATCCAAATCCAAACCTATTTGGTTTCATTTGAACCCCTGTTCTTAAAATAAAATATTTATGGAATTCATATTCTACACCAAATCTAAATTGATTAGTATCACTATAAATTAATCTTTCATAAACAAAATTTGTTTTAAGAAATTTTGTTGGATGATAACTACATCCTATATTTAAACGTCGAGGTAAAAATTGAGCATTGGAGCCTCTACCAATTCGTGGAGAATTAATATTTTTAACAAATGCACCTAAAAAAACTTTTTCTCTAAGTGAAGCTATCACTCCTATATCTAAACCAAAAGCATACATTGTTTGACCTAAAATCCCATTACTCCCATCACCTGCACTTCCAGCTGAGTTACCTTGACTTAAAATAAAATAATTTGCATTATATCCTATACTTAAACTTGAATTTCGATCATTTAACAAATGAAAACCTTGGCTCATAGATATAGCAATTTCAGATGATAGCTCACTAGAATATTCAGATGCATCAACACCTAATTTTTGTACTGTTAAAGCCATTACATTTTTATTATCAAGCTTAAATGATAGAGCAGCAAATTGATATTCCAAATTTTGTTGTTCGTAAAACATTGTTGAACCTACGAGGAATGAAGAACCCTTTAACTTTGAAAGATTTGCAGGATTATAAAAAACAGCTTCTACATTACCTGGATTAGAAACAGTTGCCCCTGCCATAGATATAGAACGAGAGGTATTAAAAGAATTATTAGTAATAACTTGAGCATTGATAAAACTAAAAAATATATACAAATAAATAAATATCATTATTTATAAACCCCTACAACAACAGGTGCCATATCATATGAATATTCTCCTGTTTGCCAATTGGTTGCTTCAATATGCATTAGATAAGTACCTGGAGCAACTATCTGACCATGATGATCTCTTCCATCCCAATCTGCTTTATCTTCATATCTTTCAATAGTACCAGAAGATATAAAAAAGTCATCTAATAAACTCGTTATAAAATTACCATTCATATCAAAAATTCTAATAACAACCTTGGAATTTGAAGGTACAGAAAAACTATAGTCTAAACGTTCTCCAAGCGTTGGAATAATAACAAAAGGGGCAGGAGAAATCATAACTTTATTAATACTTTCATCTTCAATAAATTCACCCTGTGGATAATAAACATAATATTCCGATATATCACTTTCTTCTGTTATTTCAAATTGAAATGAACCATTATAAATACCAACAAGCCCTTCAGCAAGAACAACATATTCTGCTAAATTACTAGGATCTACCATATAAGCAATACTTGATTCAGTAGGAGTTATTACATCCCAATCCCATATAACAAGATCAATAACATGGCCCGTTTGTGAATCTAAAAGTTCTATAACTTGTGGACCATTATTAGGCTCTCTATAATCACCAAAACCAATAATAGTACCACGAATTGTTGCAACAAAGCCTTCAGTTGATCCCATAACGATATCTTCAATTGTATGAGTAATATTATTAGCTATACAACAGTCACCATAACCATTATCATTTGCATCTAAACAAGAGGTTTGTGCACTTTCATCATAATTTGGATCTTCAGGAATTAGACAACCACAATCAGGAACGAAACAACCATTTTCTGTTATGATACTCCAAGATTCTATAAAAACTTCACTGGTTTCATCATCACCTGTAATTCCATTTCCATTATCATTAGATTCACCACTTTCATCATTAGAATTTCTTATATAAGATTGACCTTCCCCATGAGCCTCTAATATATTCTGAGCTTGAATATCAAAAGAAGTATCATCAAAATAACCATCAACTCCTGTTTTATTAACACCATAAAAAGCTATAGCTCCTTGCGCCGTACCCCAAAAGAAATAATCAACATCTTGAACTGTTTCGCTATTACCTTCATCCCAGTAAAACAATATTAAAGATTCATAATTATCAATTAATAAATTACTATTTGATCCAATAGTGCTATCAGATCCATCAACATCTACACTCAACATGTCTTCTTGTAATGTAATATCTGGATCAATAGAATAATAATTCTTAAAAGAAATTGCATCATGCAATCCTATAGTAATTGTTTGGTTGGGATCAATATTTATATCTGGAAATTGAGCAATAAAATCACTACCAGATTCTGGAAAACAATTTATACCCGATGGTAAATTATAATAATGAGAACCTGTAATGTTTTCAGAAACATCTGATAGATAATATTTTGATAAATTAATAGTTACAGATGTTGGATTATAAATAGCAACCATCTCTGCATCATTTGGAGTAGTTGTTATTCTACTAAATATAATATGATCAGCTTCTGCAATTAAAAAGCCAAAAGTTGCCAAGGTTAAAAAAATATTTTTTATCATTTAATTATCAAGTATAATATTAACAAGTGAAACTATATCAATAACATTTACTATACCATCACCATTCATATCCATTGCACATAACTCATCATCTGTTAACTCAATCGTATCATCTAAGATAACATTTACAGTTTGTACAATATCTATAACATTAGTAATTCCATCTTGATTAACATCACCATCAGAGATACAATTTTCTCCATTATCATCAATTATTACAATATCATTTTCATATTCTACTGTCAGCTGCCATTCACTACTAATATCTAACTGCTGATCATCATCACAATAAACACCTAACTCTCCTGCTACTTGAACCTCATAAAGCCCAAAAGGTTCTTGAGTTAATACATTTAAATCTGTTGTTGTAATATCAAATCCATCCTGATACTCACTTGATTCTGGCCATATAACAAAATCCATTTGATGACCATCTATATCCTCAATAGTAAATGAATGAGGGCCTCCAAATGGTGTAATATCAAAATAATCAATAATAATACCTGCAGTTTGAATATTTGTTCCATATAAAGGACAATCAGATGCTGCACTTTCACTAAGATCATACTGGCCATCACAAGATATTACAGTATCCACACAACTGGATTGCGTTGAATCAAAAGTACAATTATTAATAATATCAAATATAGCTTCATTTTGAGCAGGAGGAGATGGAACTGAAACAGTAATATAATCAATACCTATCGCTCCTAAATCATCTACTACCTCCAATGAAAACACCATAACAGTAGATTCTAATGGTGCAGTAAAATTAATTATAGAAGATTCAGGATCTCCAAAAAATACAGGTAATCCTTCCTCTTGAGTCCATAAATACCCTACTATAGAACCGGATTCATCTAAATCAAAACTTGATGTAGCATCTAATGTAACAGTACTACCAAAATCAGCAGATATGTCATTTCCAGCAATTGCTATTGGAGCACAATTATCATTACATAAAATTGCAATATCAGATTCATATTCTACCGTAATTTGCCACTCACTACTAATATCTAACTGCTGATCATCATCGCAGTAGACACCAAGTTCTCCTGTTATTTCTACTTCATAAGTACCAAGATTTTGTGTTAAAAAACTTAAATCTGTTAACATTATATCAAAACCATTTTGATATTCACTGGATTCTGGCCATACTACAAAATCTATATTATTTTCATATTCATCTTCTAAAGTAAATGAATAAGGACCTCCAAAAGGAGTAATATCAAAATAATCAACAATAACACCTCTAGTAGTTAAAGACTGTTCATATAATGGACATTCCAATATAGAGCTTGTACTCAAATCATATTCTCCATTACAGGATATTGTTTCACCTGTATCAAAGGAACAATTATTAACAACATCAACAATGTCTAATTCACCTGGATTACCCACTGTAATACTAACATAATCAATAGCTGTTCCTCCACTATCATCTGTTACTTGTAATGAAAAAACAATAACTGTAAACTCACTAGGTGTAACAAAACTGATAATTGTAGATTCTGGATCACCAAAGAATACAGGGGTACCTGCCTCTTGTGTCCACAAATATTCATCAATAGAACCATCGGAATCATAACTTTCAGACCCATCTAAAGTAATTACAAAATTATAATTAGTAATAATATCATCCCCAGCTACAGCCATTGGCGGAACATTTTGACTCTGATCATAATTATTAATTACAATATCCTCTTCATACTCTACTGTAACTTGCCATTCACTATTAATATCTAACTGTTCATCATCATCACAATATGCACCAAGTTCACCTGTTATTTGTACTTCATATGTACCAAAATTTTGGGTTAAAACATTTAAAGGAGTTGCCGTAATATCAAAACCATCTTGATAAGAACTACTTTCTGGCCATACTACAAAATCCACCTGTTGTCCATCTACACCTTCAATAGTAAATGAATGAGGACCTCCAAAGGGAGTAATATCAAAATAATCAACAATAATACCCGTTGTTGTAATAGCCTGTTCATATAATGGGCATTGCAAAGCAGATCCTGTACTAAGATTATATTCACCATCACAACAAATGGCTTCACCTGTTCCAAAAGAACAATTATTAACTATTTCAGAAACAGTAACTTCAGAAGCTGGTAAGTTACAACTACCATCATCAAAGAGAGCATCTGGATTATAATTTGTTGCATCTGGATTGGTACAACCAAAATCATCTGGATTATATTCTTCTATAATATTAATATCTTCTTCATATTCTACAACCATTTGCCATTCACTATAAATGTCAAGCTGTTGATCATCATCACAATATGCACCAAGCTCACCTGTTATTTGTACTGCATAGGTACCAAAAGGCTGTTGTGTTAAAATATTTAAATCAGTTGATGTAATATCAAAACCATCCTGATATTGACTGCTTGTTGGCCATACTATAAAATCTATTTGGAAACCATCTTCATCCTGAATGGTAAATGAATGAGGACCATTCCATGGAGTAATATCAAAATAATCAACAATTATACCTGTTGTTGTAATAGGCTGTGAATATAATGGACATTGAGAAGCAGAACTCTCACTAAGATCATATTGGCCATCACATTGAATAGAGTCACCTAAGCTATCATCACAATTATTTATAATATCAAGAATTTCTACGATTTCAGGTTCACAAGGTTCATCTCCTGTATCTCCACCCACACAATCACCACAATCATCTTCAAATGCAGAACCACCGCAAATACCTTCACAATCCATAGAATTATTTTCACCACCACATATTCCACAATCATCAACCACTGCACTACCACCACATTCTCCTAAACAATCTTCTTCAGCACATGTTCCATTATCAGCGGTTGCATTAGGATTATAATTACATGCTGTTTCATCCATACAACCATATATATTACCAGAGCTATCCATTTCATGATAGCCTAAATAGTCCCAAGTATTTTGATCATATACTATCCATTCAGAATTTGTTTCATTAGTACCAGCTGAAAAATCCCAATTTCCTAAATTACCTGATAGTACAATTGATTTACGAACCAAAGTATGATTTTTTGTACCATTTGTAACACCTGCTACATCCCAACCATCTCCAGGATTTTCTCCCCATGTACCGATACAATCCAAAATAATAAAATCATTTTGATCACCAGAGACTAAACAAAAACCATCATTACCATTACTTAAATATGTATGTGTTTGATCACATCCATCTAAAATAAATGGGTCTGAACTTCCATGACAAATGACATAAACATCTCCTGGATTAATTGATGCACCTTCATCAAAAGTATTCCAATAATCATATGTACCTTCAACATCTGCTCCATTGGTTGCATTTGGAAATGCATAACCTGATAAATCAATAGCTTGTCCAGTTCCATTATAAATTTCTAAATATTTATTATTACTAGAACCTTCTGCATATTCTGAAAAAATAATTCCTCCAATACCCTCACAGTCTGTTCCATCACCACCACATATGCCACACTCATCCTCAACTGCATTACCATCACAAACACCATCACAATCCATAGAAGAATTTTGACCATCACATACCCCACAATCATCAATAACGGCAGTACCTGCACACTCTCCTAAACAATCTTCTTCAGCACAATTTCCATTATCAACAGTTGCATCTGGATTATAATTGCAAGCGTTCTCATCCATACAACCATAAATATTTCCAGAAGTATCAATATCATGGAATCCTAAATAATCCCAAGTATTTTGATCGTAAACCAACCATTCAGAATCATCTTCATTCGTACCAGCAGAGACAGTCCAATTACCTGCATTACCTGATGAAACTATAGGTTTACGAACTAAAGTATGATCTTTTGTTCCATTTATAACACCTGCCACATCCCATCCATCACCAGGATCTGCATCCCATGTGCCTATACAATCTAAAATTTCATAATCATTTTCTGTGCCATATACCAAACAATAACCATCATCACCATTGCTCAAGTAAGTATGTGTTTCATCACATTCAGCTTGAATTAAAGCATCTGCACTTCCATGACAAATAACATAAACATCACCGGGAGATAAAGTTGCATCTTCATTAAATGCATTCCAATACTCATACTCACCTGGAACACTTGGAGCATTGGCTGTACTTGGATATCCATAACCACTTAAATCAATAACATTGTTTGTTGCATTATAAATCTCTAAGTATTTATTATTACTAGAACCCTCAGCATATTCTGAAAAAAATATTTGAGTAAAAGAAATTGATATAAGACAACTAAGAATAAAATATTTTTGTACTTTTAGCATTTAAATCTCCCTTTAAAATTCCAGAAGCCTCTACTACCTATTAAAATAGTAGAAGCTTCTGAATATTAACCTGCTTATAAAATAATATGGACTATATTATTATTTTAATAACATTAATTTCTGTGTTTGAATAGAACCAAACCCTTCAGCTCTAACCAAATAAATTCCACTTGATACATTACTTGCATTCCATTGGAATGTATATGCATCAGTAGCGTTTACTACACCATTAACCAATGTTACAACTTCCTGACCAACTAAATTATATACCTTAACAGATATATAGCCAGTTTCAGGAACAGCCAACTCTAAAGTTGTTATTGGATTAAATGGATTCGGATAAGCTGATTTTAATTCAAAACTCTCAGGAAGGTCTACTACAGTTGATGCAATCTCTTGCGCACCTTGACCCTTACCCGTAACAACAATGGCAGATAAAATACTATAATCACCCATAGTTGTAGCAATTGCATTAAGATCATCTTTAACGATAAAAAACTCTGTTGTATTTTTATCGATTTGCTTCTTGCCTGAGAATTCAAAATTACTCGCATTGGTATTTTCTAATATAATATCAAAATCAGAATCATGACTTAACACTAACTGAACACCTGATATATCACCATTAATACCATCAACTGATAATTTATTACCTGCAATATTAATAACAGCATCTGTAGCTATTGATGAATTGCTATTAGAACCACTACCATTAATAATTGTTCCAACTATCCAAACAATATCAGTTACATTAACTGTACCATCTTCATTAACATCAGATGAACATGCAATATCATTTGCATCACCATCACCTATAATTAATCCAACGATTAACACTATATCTGTAACATTAACAATACCATCACCATTAGCATCACCATCATATGAACATACGGGCTCTTCAGCACAAACTTCATCACAAGTACCTGCACACATAGATACAGTCATATCTGCATCAGCTACAGTGAATCCATAATTTGCATATTCATCATCAGGATTCCAATCGCATCCTGTTGGAGCAAAATATTGAGTAGAATTACCCCAAACATCATTCCACCATTCACCAACAGTGTTCACACATAATATAGTATATTCATAATCGCCAGGTGCTAATGAAATTGTATATTCAGGATGATCAGCTGGATTTACTCCCCAACCTGACCAATTATCCCATGTACCTGTTATGTTTACTTGACCACAATCCTCAAGACCATCTATATCAAATGCTACAGCAAATTCTGGACAAGCACCACAATCGGTAGAACATGAAGAACAGTCCTCATTCTCATCGCAAACTCCATCTCCACATTCTGGAGCAACTGGACACTCTGCTTCACACGTTCCCCAGCAATTTGTTAATGTTTGAGAACTATTTGGAGGACCTGCTGTAAACTGTCTATTCCAATATCCATCTGCTTCAACAGCACAATCTTCTAGCCCTGTTAAGTCTTCCTGATTACTCCAACCATCCATTGTAAACTTATAGTCATGTGTTTCACCTTCGCTAAAATATTGAACATGAGTCCATGTTCCATCACCATCAATATCCTGCATAGCATTATAACATGAACCACACCAGCCATTATAAGTACCATTAACATGTGGATTTCCTTGTAAATCATCTGTGTCTGGTAGATTTAATTCAAATACAACTTCAGCTAGACCACATACTTGACCTCCAGCATCTGTACAGTTCCACCATCCTTCCCACCACATAGCAGAAGTACCATCTTCCCATAGACAACCTGTTTCTGTTGGGATATCAGCACAACTTGAATATGTACATGTTGATGTACCATACTCATTAAATGATTGAACTGTAGCATCTGCATCATAGTTTGTTGCATTCATATCCATACAGCCCTCAACATCTGCTGACTCAAAAGAATGTGGATGTGAACCTAAGTAAGTCCAAGTATTTTGCTCAAGAACAACCCACTCTGAATCATCTTCAGATTCACCAGCGGAGAATTCCCATAATCCATCATTACCTGTAATAACACTAGCTTTACGAACAAGTGTGTGATCTTTTGTTGCAGCTGCAACGCCTGCTACATCCCATCCTGAACCTGGATCACCATTCCAATCACCAAAACAATCAAGAATATCAAAGTTCCCTTCGCTTCCACCTACAAGACATAAACCATCATCACCATTACTTAAGTATGTATAAAACTCATCGCACTCAGCTAAAATAAATTCATCTGAACTGCCATGACATATAACATAAACATCACCAGGAGCAACAGATGCACCTTCTGTAAATGTATTCCAATATTCATATTCTCCAGGAACAGTTGGTGCATTACCAACAGTTGGATATGCATATCCAGATAAATCTACAGTATCATCAGAAGCATTATAAATTTCAATATATTTATTATTTGAACTTCCTTCTGCTGCTTCTGAAATAAATAAATTAGCATATTCTACTGCTTCATATTCACAACTACCATCATCAACAGTTGCATCTGCATTATAATTTGTTGCTGTAGAATCAGTACAACCTTCAACAATTGCAGGACATGCTTCACATGAACCAAAACACACTGTATCAAGTATCATATCAGCATCGCCTGGTGTAACATAACGATCATTACCATAACTACCGCCTGCACATCCAGTTAACCCTGAACCTGATTCATAACCACCATTATTAAAATTATAACCATATTCAACGCCTGTTTCAAGCATCATAGTATATGTATAAACCATATCACCATCACTATCATCCATTGCAAACCAGTCACTTGGATTGTAACTACCGCCTACTGTTGATACACGGAAATCTACACTAGTACTCCCATCAATAGACATATCAACAGAGAATGTTACAGCAACTTCACAAACAGCAGCTCCACCACACTCACCCGCACAATCAAGTGATGCGCAACTACCATCATCTACAGTTGCATCTGCGTTATAGTTACATGCAGTTTCATCCATACAGCCCATCACATCTGATGAAAAATCATGTGGGTGAAAACCAACATAATCCCAAGTATTTTGATCAAAAACAATCCACTCAGAATCATCTTCATTTGTTCCTGCAGAACCAGCTTCACCTGTTTCTGTATTATCAAGCCATAATGGATTTCCTGTCATTACTGTTGCTTTTCTAACCAAAGTATGATCTTTTGTTGCATTTGAAACACCAGCAACATCCCATCCAGACCCTGGATCATCTCCAACAAGACCAATCACATCAAGAACTGTTCCTGTTCCAACTTGAGTTAAAGCAAAAACATCATCACCATTTGATAAGTATGTAAAAGTTTGATCGCA
>CETG01168073.1_pt1 | contig 25216 bp, 23 predicted proteins | sample 361471 | NCBI WGS metagenome assembly CETG01 (sample SAMEA2622696, study PRJEB7988) | marine metagenome | isolation source: saline water (ENVO:00002010), including | reverse complement strand
AAACCCATTTCAACTAATGAATCTTGATAAGCAATCATGAACTCTTCCATCAATTCCTCCTTATCCATATGAAGAATTTCTGCATCTTTTGCAACTTCATCAAGCATAGATTTAATTAAAGGAAGATTCTCTTTATTTGCCTTGATCAAAGCATCCTTACAAGTACCTATATTCTCTCTAAGCCATTCCTGTCCATAATTAAGATGTAAATACTCATCTTTTACAACTCCTTCTGTAATTTTCTTTGCAAAAGGGTCAGCAACGCGTATATAAACGTGATAAGCAGATATGGCAAAAGCTTCAATTAAAATTGCTTGAATAAGAAGACAGCAAGTTAAATCTCCTTCTTGAGAAGCTTTCTGAAAATTACCATGAAGCCTAGAAAAGAATTCCTTTGCGAAAGGCATATCAGGCGTAACTCCTAAATTCTTTCCACATGCCGTGAAGCCATGCATATGCTTCTTTTCCATAACCGCTAATCTCTTTAGCTCTGCAGCATTCTCAGGGATAAGCTTTCCAATTGAAATGTAGTTGTCGTAAGCCTCCTTTTCCCCTTCTATAACGATTGCATTAATTCGGCTATAAGCATCTTTGTACTCATCTGTGGTGAAATCAGGAAGGCCTTCAGAGCTATCTTTAATATCAACCTTGGGCGAAGCAAGGGTTGTCATAACAATTTTACTAGAATCTTTTGAGAGATATTACAGAATAAATAGATTTTTTGCTTAAAACAAAGAAAAAATTAGTAAAAATACGTTTTTATTGAACTGGGGGCCAATTGCTTTTCATGAGAGCCAAGAACAATTCAACCCAATGGTCTACAAGAACTTTTTCAATATTCTTTCCTAATTCATAATTAGAAGAACTACTATCTCCGATCACTCCACTTTCGCTTAAATCTTGGGTAAGCCATGCACAAGGTGCTGCCCCCTCTAAACTCCAACCTTTAGGCGCAGACTTAAAAGATTGCTCAGATTCTAAAAATTGTTCATTAATGCCATCAATTGGTCTTTCCGATCCAACCAATTCAGGATTCAAATACATCATTAAGCTTGTTTCTGCCAAAGCAGCATGCAAACCCTCTTCAACTTCTTTATCAGGAATTAAACCTTCTAAAGAATCCACACCATTCCATAAAAAACATGGAAGTACTGCCATCGAAGGACATTTCACTCTTAGTTGCCTAGCAATAGTTTGTAAAAGTCCAATTTGTCCACCATGTGCATTAAAAAAGATCAACCTTTTAAAACCCATTTCTGCAACTTGTTCTCCTATTTCGCTAACAAGTTGCAGCATTGCATTTGCAGAGATAGATATTGTGCCTGGGAATGATGCATGTTCAGGAGAAAAACCTATGGACTGGACAGGAAGGCTCCAAATAGGACAAGAAGGTGGAAGACGTTTTAAAACTTCAAATAATATTTTCTCTGCAAAAAAGGCATCTGTTACTAAAGGCAAATGAGGTCCATGTTGCTCACAGGCCCCAAATGGCCAGACCAAGGTAGAACCCTTTTCAGAAGAAGCCTTTGCGGCCTTTTCCCAACTAAGATAATTAAATTGGCGAAAATCAGAACTAATTGTCATTTGCTCTTCTCATAGAAACAACCTAACTTTCCCTGTAAGAATGAATCATGGATAACCTTATTGGCCCAATGGCCGAATCAAAAAGTAACCAACCCAAAAAACCAATCCCTCCTAGACCCTCTGCAAATGCTCCTAGACAGCCTTTGCAAGTCATGCATATTAGTAGGAAGGGAGAAAAGTCTCTATCCAGTAAAAATGGAGGAGAAGAGCTTAATGAAAACACTTTAGAAGCTCCTAAAGAACAAAATTCAAAAGACAAAGAGTTAGCTCAAGCCCCTAATCATTTAACAAATTCTAATGAGCAAAAAGAAATAGATAACAAGAGCGATAGCAATCTTTCAATGGATGATCTTCTTGCTAATGAGACTAAAAATAGGGATAGCAAAATAGACTCGCAAAATCAGTTAAGAGAAAGTCCAACTCAAGAAATTTTCTCTGAACGTACAGTTGATGACTTTGATTTTGATGAAGATGAGTTTTTAGCTGCATTAGATGAGAATGAGCCTATTGGGAATACAGGAGAAATTGCAAAAGGAAAAGTAATTGGAGTTGAAAGTGATGGTGTTTATGTAGATATCGGAGGCAAAGCTCCAGGGTTTATGCCCAAAAATGAATGTGGCCTTGGTGTTATCACAAATATCAAAGAGAGATTTCCAAAAGGTTTAGAAGTTGAAGTTCTAGTTACGAGAGAACAGAATGCCGATGGAATGGTAACTATCAGCTGTAGAGCCCTAGCGTTAAGAAAAAGTTGGGACAAAGTTCAACAACTTGAAGCAGAAGGGAAAGTAGTTCAAGTAAAAATAAATGGATTCAATAGAGGAGGAGTGACTTGTGATCTAGAAGGATTAAGAGGATTCATTCCACGCTCTCAATTAGAGCAAGGAGAAAATCATGAAACTCTAATAGGTAAAATTGTCGGGACGGCCTTTCTCGAAGTAAATCCTGAGACGAGAAAACTAGTTCTTTCAGAGAAGAAAGCAGCTATAGCTCTTAGATTTGCTGAGCTAAAGATTGGTCAATTAATAACAGGGACAGTTTTATCAATTAAGCCTTATGGTTTCTTTGTTGATTTAGGGGGGATAAGCGGACTTCTTCATCATTCAGTTATTACGAATGGTAGTTTCCGATCCTTAAGAGAAATTTTCAGGCAAGGTGATTCAATAAAAGCTCTTATTACCGATCTTGACCCCAAGAGAGGAAGAGTTGGGTTAAATACTGCTCTTTTAGAAAGTCTCCCAGGAGAATTACTTATTGAGAAAAAGAAAGTAATGGAAGAGGCTGAAGAGAGAGCAATTAAAGCACAAAAGAAATTAATGCCAATTCCTGAAGAGACAAGCTTGGAATGACTGTCCCAGAAAAGAACAATAGCCTTAAAAAAGCCGATTGGGAATTGGACTTCTACTCACGTCCAATAATTGAGTCGAATGGGAAAAAACGCTGGGAGCTTCTTATATCAAGCACGCAAAACTTTTCAGGAGAAAATCCTTTCAGATGGGAAAAGAAATGCTCCGCTGCTGAAGTGAATTCAATCTGGCTAACCAAAGCTCTAAATGAAGCTCTTCAAGAGGCAAAAATAGAAGGATGGGAAACTCCCTTGCGCCTTCGTTTTTGGCGCCCGTCCATGAAAACAATAATTAAACGAGCAGGTGAAAATGTTGGTATTGATGTAATTTCAAGTAGACGTACTTATTCACTTATTGATTGGATTACAGAAAGAGAGAAAGATTTATATCCTTTACAAGAAGGCTATTTAGCTGGTCCACTAGCACCTACTTCCAATCCGATACTGAATCAATCTGTTCCACTACCTGAAGCAGTTCAAGGAGACGCATTAGCCTTAGCCTGTCTATCGATAGAAACACTTCGAGAAGCTAAAGAATGGCCCATGGAATTTAACGGCCTAATTCCTATTAAAAAGTCAATTGATAAAAAGATTCTTGTCCCTGGTATTCGTCTATTTAGCAAAAGTCGAGGTCTTGCTTTGGCAGCATGGCTTGGAAGTCTTGAGCCTGTCAGGCTTATCTTGGAAAAGAATCAACTTATTTTAGAAGCTGGACAAGATGAGCGGTGGTTAGTAACAGATCTCGATGAGAAAAATACAAAATTTGCCCATGAAAATTTTGATTTATCTGCTCAAATAGCTGATGGTCTTCAATTTATTTCAATTCAAAGGACTCCTGATGAAGAAAAGTTTACAGGATTTTGGATGTTAAGGAATTTACCAGACAAGTAAAATAACTAGCCTCTACAATATATACAAATTATATTATTCAATTTAAAGAATATGAGCGATTGGTTGTTTAATAATGAAAATCATTATATTCAGTCAAAACTTCTATTAGACAACGGATTTAGCCACGCCTTTTTTACAAAAAAAACCTCTCAACGATCTCCCGAAAAATTAATTGATATTTTCTCATCAGATCATGAAATTTTCAGACTCAAGCAAATTCATAGCAATATAGCTAAGTTTACAAGAGATATTAATACAAAAGAATACCTGAAGGCAGATGCTCTTATTAGCGAAAATTCAAGGAAGCAAAGCCTATGGATTTACACTGCAGACTGTATCCCAATCCTATTGGCAGATATAAACACAGGTCGAGTGGCTGCATGCCATGCAGGATGGAGAGGTATTTCACAAAATATAATAAACAATCTTATGAGAAAGCTTAAAGAAGATGGTACAAAAACAAAGGATTTAATTATCGCAATAGGTCCTGCAATAAGTTGCCTAAGCTATGAAGTGAACAAAATAACTGCATCGAAAATAAATAGAGGAATTAAATTAAGCGCAACAAAAACCTTTGCATTAACAACATTAGAAAGTCTTGATATCATAAAGATAGAGAAGTCAACCAACAAAATATTTCTAGATATAAGAATAGCCGCATCGATTCAATTACAAAAAGAAGGTTTAAAAACTTCCCAAATAAGCATTAACAGTAATTGTACTTTTAAAGAAGACTCTTTATTCCATTCATGGAGAAGAGACAAATTCAGAGCTTCTCAATGGAGTGTAATCTTATCAAAAGAAAATTATTCATAATATAAAATCAACAGCTTTTTTTAGCTAATTTATTAGATATAATTTTCTCTGTTATGTCAATATTATCTCTTAACGATATTAACTTTGCATAAAGGATTCCATCTTTCGCTCCTCTTGGTTGGAGATTAACTTTAGAGTGTCTTGGTAACTCGGAATTCAAAAAATCAACAACAGAACTCTCATTAGCAGGTGAAACCTCTAAGCAATATATTTTAACCGTGTAATTACGATTTTGATCACCTATAAGAAGAGTAGAAGAATTAGTTACTTGCAAAACTTCGGCAGCATTAATTTCCCACGAAAACGCAAGGAGAAGCGAGCAAGTTAGCATTAAAATAAAAAAACTATTAACGAGAGGAATCAAATTAATCTTCGACATCAAATGTTCTTATCTATTTCTTTAATAGCAATTAAATGTTAATTAAAGTTCATTCCTTAATAATTATAAGTCTATTCTGGAAGTCCGACCATTTGAGCATTACTTTTACCTGGAGGGACCATTGGATAACAATTTTCATCTCTTCTAACATGAATATCAATAAGCATTGCTCCTTCCCTCTCAAATGCTTCGAAGAGTTTATCTTTTAATTCACTTCTATCTTTAATCAAAACACCTCCAATACCGAAAGATTTTGCTAATGCTATAAAGTCAGGCTCCCCCTTAGTCATATCTGTAGCAGAATAGCGTTCTTCATAAAAACTTTGCTGCCATTGACGAACCATTCCTTGCCAATGATTATTAATAATGATTATCTTTGTATTTAAGTGATATTGAGAAATAGTCCCTAGTTCCTGGATGTTCATAAGGATACTTGCATCCCCAGCTATACAAATAACCTGTTTATTTGGCATAGCGATCTGAACCCCAACAGCTGCAGGCATGCCAAACCCCATCGTTCCAAGTCCTGCGCTACTTATCCATTGCCTAGGGCCATTTCTCAAATATTGAGCTGCCCACATTTGATGTTGGCCAACATCTGTTGTTATATAAGCATTTGGGGCCAAATCCCTAACTTGCAATAACACTTCTTGAGGGTAAATCTGTCCACTCTTGGGTGGAGTCATTAAAGGGTATTTATTTTTCCACAAATTAATTTGACCAAGCCATTCTTTCGTCCTTGGTTTTATATTTTTCTTCTTACTAAGTAGCAGTAACTTTTCAAGGCTTAAAGCTAAATCTCCAAGGACTGGAACATCGGCAATTCTATTTTTATTAATCTCTGCTGGATCAACCTCAAAGTGAATCACCTTTGCATTAGGGGCAAAGGTATCAAGCTTGCCAGTAACTCTGTCATCAAAGCGTGCACCAATTGCTATTAATAAATCACATTCAGTAACTGCGAAATTCGCATACGCAGTGCCATGCATACCTAACATTCCCACCGATAAATCATGACGTTCATCAAACGCCCCCTTCCCCATTAAAGTTGTCGTAATTGGCAATTGATGCCTACTAGCAATAGCCTCTAAAGCTTGATGGGCTCCTGCCGCGATAACGCCCCCTCCTGCATACAAAAGTGGTCGTTTAGAGTTTTCAATTAATTCCAAGGCAGAAGCAATAGCCAAATCATCTGGAGGGACTGGCTGTTGGAATCCAGGAGGAGTTATTGAGCCTGGCTGAACAGGAACATAATCAAAAAGCTCTTGGCCAACATCTTTCGGAATATCAATCAACACTGGACCAGGCCTACCTGAGCTAGCGATTAAAAAAGCCTGAGCAACAATCGATGCAATCTCACAAGGATTCCTAACAACCCAAGAGTGTTTAACAATTGGCAAAGTAATCCCAAAAATATCTGTTTCTTGAAAAGCGTCTGTTCCAATTGCAGGCCTTGGGACTTGACCAGTGATCACGACTAAGGGTACTGAATCCATTTGAGCAGTAGCAATCCCAGTGACAAGATTTGTTGCTCCTGGGCCTGAAGTCCCAAAACAGACACCTACTCTTCCAGTAGATCTTGCGAACCCATCTGCAGCATGAGCTCCTCCTTGTTCATGTCTCACCAGAATATGTTTTAGCCAACCATTTTGTTCAGCCTTATAGACGGCATCGTAAATAGGAAGGATTGCTCCACCCGGATATCCAAAAATTGTATCCACACCATGTCTTCGCAGAGAATCCATCAAGGCATCTGCTCCCAACATCTGGCAATATTCCTGATTCCCAGATTCACCTAGTGATATAGGTGCTGAAGTCCGGGGCACGGCGAAAAAATCTCTAACTATGAAAATAAATCCTACTGGGTATATGCAACTTTTGCTCAAAATTGTGAGTCAAGAATTTCATCTCTTAATCCTATGTTTTCCAAGATCCAAAGAAATTAAAATTTAATCTTGATTTATTAGATAATTTTTATATTTTCAAAGCAATCCTAAAGTATGTAAAGGTCCATTCCCTAATACCAATTCCATTAAAAATACTAAAAAAACAATCATTGCCACTCTTCCGTTCCAAACTTCGGAACTATTATTCCAACCCCATTGCCATTTCTCTTGAGGATAAAGCTTGATTCTATCCGGTAATTTCGCAGCCTCATCAAGACTGATTTCCGGACCATCTAAACATTCCGCTACCAAGTCGGCCAAGCCTTCAATAAAAATTGGATATGTATTTAAAGCAGGTACTCTTAAGAAATTAGTAATGCCATTTTTTTCTGCAATTTCTCGATATTCAACATCAATCTCCTCAAGAGTTTCTATATGCTCACTTACAAAACTTATTGGGACAACGACTAATTCACGAACACCTGATTGACCAAGCTTTTCTATAATTTTTTCAGTGTAAGGTTGCAACCATTCTTCAGGACCAACTCGGCTTTGGTAAGAGAGAGTATAAGGATTTGTAAAGCCTAATAATTTATCAAGTTGATCAATTATCAAAAGAGAGCAATTTTCTATTTCATCTTTATAAGGGTCTCCAGCCTCTTCAACATAACTTTTAGGAACCCCATGAGCAGTAATACATACATGCGCAGTCTCGGGAGAACTACAGGATAATATTTGTTGTTGAATCAACTCAGCCATTGCAAGAATATATCCTGATTGATCAAACCAGCTGCGAATACAGCGGATAGAAAGTTTCTGGAACGCTATATCTCCACTACGCAATCGACTTAATTCACGAAAACTAGATCCGCTAGTACTTATTGAAAAATGAGGATAAAGAGGGAGAACAACAACTTGCTCAATTCCATCAGCTTTTATATCTGCAACTGCTGATTCAGTAAAAGGATGCCAGTATCGCATCGCAACATAGCTAGTAGCATCTATCCCACGTTGTCTTAATTGACTTTGCAATTCTCTTGCTTGTTGTTCAGTAATTCTTCTTAAAGGAGAGCCGCCTCCTATTGATTTATATGCTTTTTGAGACTTAGTAGTGCGAAGTGTACTTATTAACCAAGCTAATGGTTTTTGAAAAAAAGGAATAGGTAAACGAATTATCTCTGGATCAGAAAAAAGGTTATACAAGAATGGGCCTACATCTTTTATTCGCTCTGGTCCTCCCAGATTCATCAAGAGGACACCTACACGAGTCATCAATAAAAAATAATTCTCTTTCTTTAGAGTAACGCCTTCGAACTTAAAAATAAGTGATTTTTCTGATAAGTGATAAGAATGGTTCTTAATTAGGTAATGGAATTATCTTCCTTTAAAAAAAATGGTTTTAGAGTCAAGCAAGATCTTGAAAAGCAATCAAAATCTCAACAAAGCAATAAAAGTCATTACCAAATGAGCAATTTAAAAAGGATCCTGGTATAAAAGAGATACAAAAGGATTTTTTCAAAATATATAAATTAATTTATTAATAAAAATGAGCCTTAATAATGAGATAGATAATATCAATCAAAATCTCGCAAATGATGGCATAAAGATTCGAATAGAAAAAAGAGGTAAATACCTAAGTTTTAGAGGTTCACTCCCTTGCAGAGACAAACAGGAAATATTTAAGCCCCAAAGAATTAGCCTGAAATTACCTGCCAATGAAGAAGGACTAAAAAAGTCAAAAAAATTACTTGAACTTTTATTACTTCAATTACAGCACAGCCAATTCAATTGGGAGAACTGGTCCAAAAGATCTAAGAGCATAGAGAATGTAAAAAAAGATTCCATTGAAGATGCTATACAAAGCTTTAAATCAACATTCTTCAATGATCCAAAAAGACAACAATCAAATACAAGCAACCAAACCACCTGGGAATCATCCTATAAGCCATATCTTTACCGGCTTAAACAATTAGGGGTTAATAACAATTCAAAAATAACAAGTAAACTTTTCCACGAAACCTTAATTAGTTACGAAGAGAATAGTAGAAGCAGGAAGCAATGTTCATCTTCTCTTGGAATTTTTGCGCGTCACCTTAATATAGAACTTTCCTCTGACTGGAAAGAGCTTGGATCTGGATATGGAATGCATCAATCTCGTTTTCGTGAATTACCAAGTGATGAATTAATCAAGCAATATTGGGAGCTAATTCCAAATATTAAATGGAGATTAGTTTATGGACTTATGGCTACTTATGGATTAAGAAACCACGAAGTATTTTTCTGTGATCTCTCATCGCTTTCAAAAAATGGGGATAAGATTTTAAGAGTACTACCAAATACAAAAACTGGAGAGCATCAAGTATGGCCTTTCCATACAGATTGGGTTGATTATTTCGAACTAAATAAAGTTAGCCAATCTTATGAACATCTTCCTTCGATAAATACAAACTTGAAGACAACATCTCTTCAAAAAGTGGGCAGAAGAGTTTCCGAACAATTTCGTAGATATAAATTACCAATTACTCCTTATGATCTTAGACATGCCTGGGCGATAAGAACTATTCATATTGGACTTCCAGACACAGTCTCAGCAAGAATGATGGGCCATTCAGTATCTATTCACAACCGTACTTATCATCATTGGATTACAAGAAGAGATCAGCAAAAGGCAGTTGACAGAGCATTATCCTCAACAATAAGATGATACAGATTTAAGCTAAATAAAATAAATAAATTAAACAGAAAAAAAAAACAATGAAGATAGCTAAATAATTGGAATAGACTTAATGAAATTCAGACTTCTTATAAAGTCATGAAAAAGAGAAAGCCCGAACAAGAACTCTACTTAAAGAGTCTTGATAACAATTCGGAAGAACTTGGGATTGGTGGATATCTAGCTGAAGAAAAAGATCAAGAATCCTATCGAAATAGGATGCAGCAAAGAAAAGAGGTACAAGAAAAAAGATTAAAAGAAAGGAATAAAGAAAAAGGACTTGTTATTGTTTTCACTGGGAATGGGAAAGGGAAAACAACAGCCTCACTTGGCTTGGCTCTTCGCTCAATTGGGCATGATCATAATGTTGCCATCATTCAATTTATAAAAGGAGGATGGAGTACAGGAGAGGAATCTGCTCTTAAGTTGTTTGGTGAGAAGTTAAAGTGGCATGCCTTAGGAGAAGGTTTTACATGGGAAACACAAAATAGAACTCGAGACAAAGCACTTGTCTGTGATGCCTGGGAAAAAGCATTAAATTACTTAAAGAATGAATCTTTCAAATTAGTAATCCTTGATGAGATCAATATTGCAATTAAGCTTGGATATATTTCTTTAGAAGAAATACTAATAGCCATAAAAAAAAGACCTCCATTAACTCATGTTGTATTAACTGGAAGAAATGCCTCAAATGAATTAATTGATAATGCTGATCTTGTAACAGAAATGAAATTATTACATCACCCTTTCAGAGAGCAAGGAATTAAAGCCCAAGAAGGTATTGAATACTAAATCTTATAAAGCATTTTATTCTTGCCAAATAATTTCGTTCTAGTGAGCTTTAATCCTAGCAAACCCATTTGTTTATTGAAATCAAAGGTCTCTCAATGCCAAAACTTTAACTAGTGACTATATAAATTATGCCAACCGTAAGCTTAGAAATAAGGCCAATTGCCAAAGATTACTTCTTCAATATCTATATTTAGATTTTTTAATAAAGTCATATTTCTATTGGAATAGCCAGCGAACCCATACAGATTCAAATCCGTCCAATAAATCATTGCTACTGTCATTAAGTTATGAATAGTGAATGACTTACGCGAGAGCACTTATAAAACTCAGCGGAGAGGCGCTGATGGGAGACAAGCCTTATGGCATTGATCCTGCAATTGTGCAATCAATTGCAGGAGATGTCTCAAAAGTTGTTTCCACTGGGACTCAGATAGCAATAGTTGTGGGAGGTGGAAACATCTTCAGAGGCCTCAAAGGTTCTGCCGCAGGAATGGATAGAGCAACTGCTGATTATGTAGGTATGCTCGCCACAGTAATGAATGCTATTACCCTTCAAGACGGTTTAGAGAGAGCTGGTGTCCCAACAAGGGTTCAAAGTGCAATAGAAATGCAGCAAATAGCAGAGCCATATATACGTAGAAGAGCAATTAGACATCTAGAGAAAGGAAGAGTGGTTGTTTTTGGAGGAGGTTGTGGAAATCCATTCTTCACTACTGATACAACCGCTGCATTAAGAGCTGCTGAGATCAACGCAGAGGTGGTTTTTAAAGCCACAAAAGTGGATGGTGTTTACGATAAAGATCCCAAACGTTTTAATGATGCTGTGAAGTATGAAAGTTTGACTTTTCAAGAAGTGCTAAGCAAAGAGATTAATGTTATGGACAGCACAGCTATAGCTCTGTGTAAAGACAATAAGATTCCAATAGTAGTTTTTAACATTTTCCAACCTGGAAATATCAAAAAAGCTATCTCTGGTATTCCTATTGGCTCTCGTATTTCTAATTCAAGCTAGTTCTTTTCAAAACCGTTTCTTTAAACCCTCTCCTTAGTTCTATCAGCAGTAAATGACTAACCAGGAACTCCAATCAAGCATGCGAAAATCAGTTGAAGCTACTCAACGTAACTTCAATACTATAAGAACTGGAAGGGCAAACACGTCGTTACTAGATCGAATATCAGTTGAGTATTACGGTACAGACACCCCTCTTAAATCAATCTCCTCCATTACAACCCCTGACTCCCAAACTATTGTAATTCAACCTTTTGATGCAAGTTCATTGGGTTTAATTGAAAAATCAATTGCAACAAGTGACTTAGGCTTTACTCCTAACAATGATGGAAAGCTAATTAGAATAAATATTCCTCCTTTAACAGAAGAAAGACGAAGAGAATTCTGTAAACTTGCCTCTAAATACGCTGAAGAAGGCAAGATTGCACTGAGAAATATTCGTAGAGACGGTATTGAAAAAGTTAAAAAGTTAGAAAAAGAAGGAGATATTTCCAAAGATCAAAGTAGAGACCAGCAAAATGATATTCAAAAATTAACTGATAATTTTATCCTTGAAATTGACAAAAATCTTGCAGAGAAGGAAAACGAAATTTTGAAAGTTTGAGCATAAAAGATGTTCTCATCATTGGAGCTGGTGCAGCAGGATCTGCCGCGGCATTTCACTTGGCCTCATTAGGGAAAAAAGTTGTTCTTCTTGAAAAGAATCCTGAATTAGTAAAAAAACCATGCGGTGGAGGGATGTCTGCCGCAGTTCAAGAATGGTTCCCTTTTGAACTAAATCCAATAGTTGAGGAAGTTATACAAAAAGTCGAGTTTAGTTGGTGTCTTAATGATCCAGTAGTAGCAAACCTACCTGGTGAAGCCCCATTTTGGATCGTAAGAAGAGAGAAACTAGATCATTACCTTACAATTAAAGCAATTGATGCGGGTGCTGAAATAATTAAGCCTTTTCAAGTCTCAACTTTAAAGAAGGAAAACAAATCCTGGGTAGCAACATCATTTAAGGGCGAAAGCATAGAGGCAAGGTCAGTTGTAATTGCTGATGGCTCCCAGTCACCTTGGCCAAAACTTTTTGGCATAGGTCCTGAGAAGCTTCACCATGCATCTACTACTTCTGTCAGACTCCAGAGCAGAGGGAACCTTAAAGAAGGTACTGCCAGATTTGAGTTTGGATTGCCTCACCATGGCTTTGCATGGGCATTTCCTCTGAATGAAGGTGTAAACGTAGGAGTGGGAAGCTTTATAGGGAAAAGTAAGGTAAATAGTGAAAAGGTTCTTTCCGAACTACTTCCGGCCTTGGGATTTGATCCAAAGGAAGGAGAAAGACAAGAAGCATCTTTAAGAGTTTGGAATGGTCATAGTATTTTGCATAAAGAAGGTTTAGTAGTAGTAGGGGATGCTGCTTCCCTTTGCGATCCATTTTTAGCCGAAGGATTAAGGCCTGCATTAATGAGTGGCTGTGAAGCGGCAAAGAATCTAAATTCCTGGCTGGATGGAGAAGTTGAAGATTTGAATAATTATTCAAAATCAATGAAACTAAAATGGGGTAATTCAATGGCTTGGGGCAAAAGGATATCTCAAGTTTTTTACAGATTTCCCAAAGTTGGCTACCAACTTGGAATTAAAAGACCAACTGCACCAGAAAGAATTGCTCAAATCCTCTCAGGCAAAATGGGTTATGGGGATATAGCCCAAAGAGTAATTAAAAGACTTCTTTTTCGAAGTTAAAAAAATATCTTTACTAATTTAGTTATAATTTCAATTAAAAATATTAAAGGCTTCTGATATTATTCTTACTAACAAAAATAATTAAGAATAAAACTTAAATCTTCTAAGAGCCACTAACAGCTACTCGTATGTTTTCTTCTATAATTTTAAGTCGTTCTTCTAGCTGATTCTCTAGAGTAACAATTGCTTTACTAAAGCCTTTAATCCCTTCATCTAGTTTATCAGTAGCCATCCGATCTCCAGCCATCAACAATTCAAAACTAGTCTTATCTAAATTAATGCTTTCTTGAATATTTACAGGCTTATTGGCATCAAGTTTTCTTGGGAGTGGAGAATTGGTTTTCTGAAGTTCATCAAGCAACTTTGGTGAAATAGTAAGCAAATCACAACCGGCCAATTCCTTAATCTCATCAATATTTCTGAAACTCGCTCCCATCACTTCTGTTTTATATCCATTAAACTTAAAGTAATTAAAAATCTTAGTTACAGAAATAACACCAGGGTCCTCATTCCCTGGATAAGATTCTCTACCTGTCGCAGTTTTATACCAATCAAGAATTCTTCCGACGAATGGAGAGATAAGTGTTACCCCTGCCTCTGCACAAGCAGCAGCTTGATAAAAGCTAAATAAAAGTGTGAGATTACAGTGTATGCCCTCCTTTTCTAATTCTTCAGCGGCCTTAATTCCCTCCCATGTTGAAGCAATTTTTATCAAGACTCTGTCATTTGAAATACCTGATTTGTTGTATAAACCGATCAATTTCTTTGCTTTAGCAATAGTAGCTTCTATATCAAAACTCAAGCGGGCATCTACTTCAGTAGAAACCCTCCCAGGAATAATTTGAAGAATCTCCTTCCCAAATATCACGCAAATCTCATCTAATGCTTCTTGAACAATCTCATCAGAAGTAGCATCTGGGCCCAACCTTTCTCTTGAAACTTTCAGTGATTGATCAATTAAATGTTGATACTTAGAGCTTTGAGCGGCCCCCAAAATTAAAGATGGGTTTGTCGTAGCGTCTCTTGGCTTAAAAGTCCTAATAGCATCCAAATCACCAGTATCTGCAACCACAACAGTCATTGAAGAAAGCTGTTCAAGAGTAGAAGCCATAAAACATTCTTAATCAATAAGTCAAACCTAGCTCTGTTTTTTATAGATTTCATCCTTTATTTAGGGCTCTAAACTAAATCATTCCAAGTTCTTAATCTTTCAAAGATATTGTTATTGCGTTATCTGTTGCAGGGGGGATCTGTTCTAGGACAATCAGACTTTCAATAATTTCCTTGGCTACTGGGACCGCGACCGTAGATCCATATGCATAGGCTTTCTTCGGTTCATCTATAGCAACAACCACAACATATCTAGGATCTTCGATAGGAAGTATGGCAACGAAACTACAAATCTTAGATCTGTAATTTCTACCATCTGATTTATCTGCAGTGCCTGTTTTTCCTCCAATCCGATATCTATCAGTCTTGACTCCTTTTCCGCTCCCTTTTTCTACAACAGTTTCCATCCATTCAAGAACAGTACTAGTTACTTCCCCGCTAAATAAGCGATCATTAATAGTAGATGAAGCATCTTTATCCGCAAAATCCTTTGTGATATGAGGATGTACAAAATACCCTCCATTAGCAATCAATGCATGTAGTTGAGCTAATTTCAACGGAGTAATTGAAAATCCCTGACCAAAAGCAGCAACTGCAGGCTCGATGGGTTGCTTAACAAAAAGTTCTTTATCTTTTAATTGTCCAGCGACCGCACCTGGCAAATCTGTATGGGGAGTGCTGTCTAAGCCTAGTTTATGTAGCCATTCCCAATAATTTGAGGGGCTTAGCTTTCTCATAATCTTTACCATGCCAACGTTGCTAGAGACTTGAAGAACCGTTGCAAAGTCAATAACTCCATTAGCTTTTTCATCCCAATTTTTCAAAGGCCAACCACCTACGTTTACTATCCCAGAATCATTAACTGTATCGCTTGAAGTAACAACACCTTCTTCAAGCGCTAATAAAAGATTAATCGGCTTAAATACCGACCCTGGTTCAAACAAGTCTTGAACAGACCATTCTCTAAAAAGAGCAGGTGAATAATTCCAAAATTTATTGGGATCATATGATGGAGTCGATGCTAAGGCCAAAAGCTCACCATTAGAGCTATCCATTACAATCGCTACTCCTTTCTTAGCACCCCATTCTGAAACCTGATCTTGTAAAGCATTTAACGCAACTTCTTGTAAACGAGAATCCAATGTTAACTGAAGTTCGGAATCATCTCCATTAAAAACACCAAGTTCCAAACCGTCAGGGAGAGGTGTTCCATCAGCACCTCTTCTTATATTATGAACTTTTTCTTTACGGTGAAATTTATCGTTCTGACTTTGCTCTAGACCTGCCTGAGGGACCCGGTCATCATCGAGAAAACCTATCACATTTGCAAAAAGATCACCTTGAGGATAAATACGTTGAGCATAAGGTTCAAGATCTAATCCACTAATCTGAAGATCTCTTATTTGAGATGCAACTTCGGGAGACAACCCTTCCTCCAATCTTATCCCTGAAGATGCCTTAGCCATATTCGATGTCAACTTTTCGATAGATATTTCTAGTGGTACTGCCAACCTTTTTGCAACTTCAACTGGACTTCTTTTCACTCCTTTTAAATCCCCAGGGAACATGAAATATTTCGGATGAGCCCAAAGCCTAAACCGTTTCTCGTCAAGAGCTACTAACTTTCCACGACGGTCAACTATAGAACGTCTTATACCTAGAGGAAAATTCTTCTCAGTCTGAAAGGATCGTGCGCGAGACTGTAACACAGGAGATTGAAAAGTTTGCAGCCATGCCAATCGCCCCAGGAGACCAGAAAGGCCCAAACAAAGGATAAAAAAAGTCAATTTCAACCTATAGGAAGGGATTCTCTTTAAACGAGATCTTTTTGACTGTTTCCGTTGAGACTTACTTGTCGAGAATGCTCGTGATTTAGACATTAGTAAGCTTGCTTGGCTGGATAGAACAAGAGTTTTTCCAAAGGATTGAATCTCTGGGAATAATTTTTAGTCAATTTTCTGGAACTATCGGGTCTTTCTAGATAAATAAGGTTCGATGTCTTAGTGGGAACCATCAATTGAGTTAAATTCTTTGAAGGATCAAAATGGTTCTCCAAAACCGAAATTGATTCTTTAAGTTTTTGAATAAGGTCTCTAGAGCTTTGTAATCTTGAGAATGACAATGTCCAAAGATGTTGAGTGTGAAGTGAAATAAAAGCCAACATTGTCACGGCAAGGAGGACTCCCAAAAGAGTTCCATCAATTGCCTTATGGGAAGCAGAGAGAAAAGGGTATTGTCGTGATAGTTTTTTTGAAGATAAGGACTTCCGAATCAGATAAAAAGGTTTCTCTCGAGCAGATTTTCTAGAGACAATATTTTCTGAATATCTATTAACTGATTGACTAACAACAACCACAAATCATATGCATACTTCCTTAGTGAAACACCCCCAACAACGCAACGCAAGACTATAAAAATAAATCTCAAATATATGGAACTATGCTCCTAGTAAGAGGAGGTTTGCGAATGTAACTCCATTCCATAAAGAATGCATAAGAGCACAAGGCAAAAGCCTTCCTGAACTTATTCTTAATACTCCCAGGCCAATCCCCAAAACAAATAAAGCAGGTAATTCACCAACACTTAAATGTGCCAATCCAAAAATAAAAGCACTAACAATAACTCCTCCAAATCGACCTAATCTTTTGCCTAACACAGGCAAAAGAGCTCCTCGGAAAATCAATTCTTCGAAAAAAGGAGCCAAAATAATTGTTGTCGTGAGAAGTAGACCTAGAGCCAGAGGACTATGACTACCTAAAACAAGTTCCAGTAACGGGTTACTACCGCCCTGATCACCAATAAACACATTCGATAACCACCCAGTAAGTAAAACAAAAGGCATGATCATCAACCAACCTTGCAAAGCACTTAAAAAAGCGCTACCTAATGGTTGAATTTTCCATTGAAGCCAACCTAATGGAGGAATCTCAAAACCTTTTAGTCCATTCAATTGTTTACGCAAGATAAATATAGGAGGTAATGTCATTGATATATATCCCACAAAAACCTTTACAGCCTCATTTACTGGACTTTCGAGACCTTGAATTAAAGAAGAACTAATTGGAATAATAAACGCTGGAAAAACTACTTCACCCAAAATCACAAAACCACCGGCAATCAAAATAATCATGTCTATCAATGTCAACGGGATTGAGGAAAGCAGAGGCCATTGAAATTTCTTCCTTCGAAGAAGCAACCATCCTTGGTAGAGCAAAAGAAGAATTCCTAAAAGAGTAGAAATTATCGGCAAGGTCTGAAGGAAAATAAATCTTCTGGCAACTGATCTTGAAACATTAGGGTTAATACATAAATCATCGTTTCCACCAAGGGCGAAACAAGAGAGTTGATATAACAAAGGGTCTTTTTTTAGGTCCCTAATATCGTCTAAAGATTTTAAATCAGGTTCTTGCAAAAGAAGGTTTTGCACCTCAATCAAATTTTGATCAGTTAAAGAAAATTGCAATAGAGATACGCGTTTTTTTCTAGAAGGTTCTAATACAGCCAAAACGATTTTTTGTCTATCATTCCTTTCATTTATTGGGATTTCTAGCAAGCTTTCTTTAAGCAACAAGTCTGGACTAGAACCAATCAAGACTGGCTTTAATTCATTAGGAAGAGAAGGTGCTGCCAAAAGCGCCATCTCATGTTGAGTAATGGACAGTTTAGGGGCAACAGAAGGTCGATTAAAGCTTTCCTGAAGTCCTTGTTGCCAAATAAATACTGTGAGCAAAAGCGACAAAATAGCCGTCAATAACTTCCATGCTGGAGTAACTTGTCTCATAGAGATTTATTAAAAGAGAAGGAATGGACAAAAAACAATTCGAATTACTCCTTGAAGATTAATTTGAAACATGCTTAATACGATGCATCATTTAAAGAATTCAAACCAATGACGTTACGTCTTCTCCTGGTCCGTCATGGATTAAGTAGCTTCAATAAAGACCTTAAGATTCAAGGTCGGAACGACCTGTCCACTCTCAGCGAAGAAGGCAAAATACAGGCAATTGAGACAGGGAAAACACTAGCGAATCTACCCATCGATCATGTTTATAGTTCACCACTGCAGAGAGCAGCAGAAACCACAAAGAATATCCTTGAGCAGAGGAATGAAAGTCTAAAGCCAATTTATACCAATGGGTTATTAGAAGTTGACCTTGGTGAATGGAGTGGCCTGACACAAGACGAGGTGAAATTAAAATTCCCTGAGGCCTATCGCACTTGGAGAAAGGATCCAAAGCAATTATCTATTCGAAAAAAAGATGGTAATTGTTTTAATCCAATAGATGAACTAATAAATCAGACAAAAGACTTCTTAAAAAGTTTACTGACAAGACATTCTCCCGAAAAAGATCAAACCATTTTGCTTGTTGGTCATAATGCAATTCTTAGATGTATTTTACTTAGCCTGATCGGAGACCCTCCTTTAGGCTTTAGGCGATTACAAATTGATAACGCTTCTATCTCGATAGTTAATCTAAATTCTATAGAACAAGACCCTTATGACATCCAAATTGAATGTCTTAACAGTACAACCCATCTCAATCCAGTCCTTCCGTTAAAAAAAGGGAATAGTCGATTAATTCTTGTACGACATGGAGAGACTAACTGGAATAAAGAAGGACGCTTCCAAGGTCAAATAGACATTCCTCTTAACCAGACTGGAAAGAAGCAAGCTTCTGCAGCTGGTTTATTTCTACAAAATTTTCCCATTAATAAGGCCTTTAGCAGCATTATGTCTAGGCCTAGAGAAACCACAGAAATCATTCTTCAACATCATCATAATCTTAAAATTGATTTGCAAGAAAGTCTTAAAGAGATTGGGCATGGAGAGTGGGAGGGTAAGCTAGAAACTGAAATAAAATTAGACTGGCCCCAACTACTCACTAATTGGAAAAAAAGTCCAGAGACAGTAGAAATGCCTTCAGGCGAAAGTATTAATCAAGTATGGGAACGATCAATAAACTGCTGGATAAAAATTTCTAAAAGTCTTATGCAAGGAGAAACGGCACTTGTCGTAGCACATGATGCAGTTAACAAAACAATCCTCTGCCATCTTCTAGGCCTACAACCTCAGGATATCTGGATGGTCAAACAAGGGAATGGAGGTATTAACATCATTGATATCCCAGAAGAGCCAAATCAACCAAGTATAGTTACTTGCTTAAATATAACTTCACATCTAGGTGGATTGCTAGATAAGACAGCAGCAGGCGCTCTCTAATCAAATGATGTCACTTAAAACCTATTTATTAGAGGAAGTTCAAGTACTTTATGGATCTAATCACTCCTTAAAAAGAGATTCTGTATTAATTATTGATGGGTATATTAAATCTTTTGGAGAGAAAGCTCGTACATCAGCTCAAAAACTAGATATTCCTAGACGTATGGCAACACATCAACTGTTGGCGCCTTGCCTTGTTGATCCTCATTCAGTGCTTGAAGATCCTATTAATGGTAAAAATGAAACCCTAAGTAGCCTTAAAAAGAATGCAGCCAAGGCAGGCTATGGGCAAATAGCTTTACTCCCTAAAGGCAAATCGTGGAGAGATGCCCCCATACACCTACAAGGATTCCAATCATCCTCTAAAGAAGTCTTAATCCATCTTCTTGGAAGTCTTACGTTAAAGGGTGAGGGAAAGGAATTATCACCTCATGCCAATCTAATTGGACATGGAGCTATTGGGATAGCAGAAGACAATACAATTCCATCGATCCCCTTATTAAAAAAAGCTTTATTACTTGGCGAAATCGGGCACTCACCTCTACTTCTAGCACCAAGAGACATGGAAATTCAAGGCAATGGCATGGTAAGGGAAGGAGTCGAGACGCTACGCGCTGGCTGGCCACCCGATCCCGTAGAGAGTGAGATATTACCCCTTTGTCAACTACTTCAATTGCATGAACTCCACCCCAAAATATCAATGAGAATCATGAACATATCAACTGGTAGTGGCGTATCACTTCTTTCAAAAAGCTCTTCAAACCTGAAGGCAAGTGTATGCTGGTGGAATCTCTTGTATGACAACTCCAATCTTGATCCCTCTAGCATAGGATGGAGAGTGGTTCCTTCAATCGGAACCCCAGGTGACCGAAAAAGCCTTATTCAAGGCCTCGCAAATCAGAAATTAATTGCCGTAGGAGTAAACTCAATAGCACTAGATGATGCAGAAACAAAAAGACCGACTGATCAACGTCTTCCTGGATTAAGTGGGTATAATCTTATTCTTCCATTGCTCTGGAAGGAACTCATACTCAATTCAAATTGGAGTATAGAGAAACTTTGGTCCGCACTTAGCTTTGGTCCATCACAATACCTCAACTGTCCAGAAGAATATTTGAGTACAAACAGTAATCGCTGGCTGTTATTTGACCCTAATAAACGCTGGGTCCAAAGCATTGATAAAACAGTATCTACCTTTGCGGCAAATCAACCATTAGAAAGAGAAAAAATTATTGGGAAAGTTGTTGACTGTGGCCTTTCCTACTAAGAGCTCCAATTCTATTAATAGGCCAAAACCTCCAAATAGCCCTGCCTAATATTTGATTTTCAGGCAAGAATGGTCCACCAGGCCAAAACCTGCCGTCCCAACTATTGCTTCGATTATCTCCCAAAACAAACACATGATCCCTTGGCACAATTGTATTTATCTTCTTACAATTACTAAGCCCCTTTGAGGTTAAGGAACAGAATTTTTCAACATAAGGTTCCTGAACAAAAGAACCATTAATTAATATCTCTCCTTTGGAGTTAACAGAGACCTGATCGCCTCCTACCGCAACTACACGTTTAATATAAGCCTCGCAGGCAGTATCAACTATGCCTGGCAGAAAGCTAAGCAAAGGAAAAGTAACCAATCCACACTCAAGAGAAGAAGGTAAAGGCCTACTCCGTTGCGCCAATAGTTTCTTATCAAATGAACTTGGAGAGTTAAATACAACTATCTCTCCTCGACGAGGAGACCTTCTACGAAAGGTAAATTTCTCAATAAAAATTCGATCATTTATTTGCAATCCAGGCAGCATTGACCCAGAAGGGATATATCTCGCTTCTGCAACATAATTCCTTACCCCCATATAAAAAATGACTGTCAGAAGAAGTGGTCCCCAAAAATCCCAAAAATCACTCGAGGGAGAAAAAGCATGCCTATCTTTGCCAGAATATTTCTCTATATTGTTTGATTTCTCTTTGGCCACGATTGAAAAAGTGAAGATGCCTCTGATACTATCAATTTAGCTTGCAAAAAAGATATTTAAATAAAACAAAGTGCCAGATTTAATTTAGTATTAATGCGATAGTTTAATTATTAGGCTTAAGTTTTATTAGCAGCTATACATGTATTCAATAACTCATCAACAAACATAAAATCTCTCCAACCATCAATAACAATCACGCGACCTTCTAAACTTTTATAAGTCCTAAAAAATTCAGCGACATCCTCTAGTTGGCTTTGCGCGATTTGTTTAATACTAGTAATATTTTTTTGACGAGGATCAGCGACAGGAACGCACAGAATTTTTCCATCATAAGCACCTGAATCGTGCATATCTAAAACTCCTATAGGTCTAGCCTTTATTAAGCATCCTGCGAAAGTTGGCTCTTCCATAATTACCATCGCATCTAAAGGCGCACCATCTTCAGCAAGGGTATTAGGAATAAATCCATAATCAAATGGGTACCTCACAGACGAATGCAAAACCCTATCCAAAGCCATTACACCAGCATTAACAAAATATTCATACTTATTCCTGCTTCCCGCTGGGATTTCAACAACTAGGTTTACTAGTCCTCTAGAAGGGGAAGGAGAAATAGAACTTAAATCCATCAGGTTAAGAAGTTTTATCAAAGGGCAAGCTTTGAGTGTAACGAGATCTTTTAAGACCCTGCTCCGAATAAGCTTAGGACAGGAATGAATTTAGTAAGAATAATTAAACCATTGTTTATTAGAGATGATTTCTAATAGATTAATTTTCAATTTAATAGAAATTAAGATTTACAAACTAAGGAAATCATCCAAAGTTGAAGTTTATATGAATCTGAGTGAATATAATTTACATTGACAAATTGGAAAGTTAAGCAGCTGAACGTTTATTAAGCTTGCCCTCTATATTGTCTTTTTTAGAGACCTCTTCAATTGCCTCTAGATGTGATCTTATAATTTTTAATTCCTCAAGAATGGAACTTAAAACATTCTGAGTGACAGTAGATGGAGAGTTTAAAACTTCCACATTTACTTCTTTAATTCTAAGAATATCCTTAGCAAACCTAGCAACTTCATTAGGGTGAAATAAAAGTGGATCCTTCTGATCACTTCTATATTCTGGGTTAAGTTTCCTGGGATTAAAAGGTGGATTAATATTTCTCGTATCAGTGTTTGTATATCTATAAACAGAAGCTCTGGAACGATTCAAAGATCTCTGAACCTCCTCGACACCAATTAAACCATCTGTATTTGTCATAACAGATTCAATCTCCTTCCCTATCCCTGAAGGCGAGGATAAATCCAAAGAATCTTCCCCTAACCCCTTAAACATAATTCCCTTTTAACTAACTCTAAAAAAGTTTTCAGAACTTAGCAGATGTCACTCCAGAGAACAACTATATTTTTTACCTAGACGGTTTACGAATCGTCTTATCACAGCAGACGATCTATATTCCTCTTAATTGAAAAAAAGTTATGCGAGTCTCCCGGCTAATGCTGGCGACTCTAAGAGACGTTCCAGCCGAAGCAGAGATCATCTCCCACCAGTTGCTTCTCAGGGGAGGATTCATCAAAAAGGTCACTGCAGGTATTTACGCATACATGCCTTTGATGTGGCGTGTTCTGGAGAAGGTTACACGCATTGTCCAAGAGGAAATGAATGCCAAAGGATGCCTTCAAACTCTTTTACCTCAGCTGCATCCAGCAGAGCTATGGGAAAGAAGTGGAAGGTGGCAAGGGTATACAGCTGGAGAAGGAATTATGTTTAATTTAAAAGACAGACAAAATAGAGAGCTTGGATTGGGGCCAACCCATGAAGAAGTAATAACTACTATCGCAGATGAAATATTAATTTCATATAAACAATTACCTGTCAATCTTTATCAAATTCAAACCAAATTTAGAGATGAAATTCGTCCCAGATTTGGACTAATGCGAAGCAGGGAATTTATAATGAAAGATGGTTACTCTTTTCATTCAAATGAAATAGAATTGAAATCTACTTATGAAGAAATGAATGATGCGTATAAAAAAATCTTTAAAAGATGTGGACTAAAAACAGTTGCAGTTGATGCTGATAGTGGGGCAATAGGCGGAGCAGCTTCCCAAGAATTTATGGTTACGGCAAATTCTGGAGAAGATTTAATCCTTATAAGTTCTGATGAGATTTATTCAGCCAACCAAGAAAAAGCAATATCAATACCAGTCGAGGCAATTCCACTCAAAACAAAAGAAGCCTCTTTAATAAATACTCCCAATCAAAAGTCGATAAAAGAACTCTGCTTAAATCAAGGAATAGAGCCTTCACAAATAATAAAAGTATTACTTCTTCTAGCAAGAATAGAGTCTGAGAAATACCAGCCTCTACTTATAAGTATAAGAGGAGATCAAGAATTAAATGAAGTAAAATTAGTCAATGCTTTAACTAAACATCTAGAAAAATCTATAATAGATATAACTCCACTTACAAATGATCATTTAAATTTTCAAGGTTTAAAATCTATACCATTTGGTTCATTAGGCCCTGACCTAAGTGACTCGTTTCTGAAAACGGCTAAAGAATGGAACGATAAATTCTTAAGGTTTGCTGACTATACAGCTGGTGAATTAGAGAGTTTTGTATGCGGTGCAAATAAAAAAGACCAGCATAGGATAGGGATGAATTGGTCTTTATTAGGCGGGGTCCCTAAACAAATAGATATTAGGAAAGCCAAGGCAGGAGATAAGTGCATTCATGATAAGAGTCAAACTTTAAAAGAAAAAAGAGGAATAGAAGTTGGACATATTTTTCAACTTGGATGTAAGTATTCAAAGTCATTAGGTGCATCTTTTACAAATGAACAAGGGGTAGAAAAGCCTTTCTGGATGGGTTGTTATGGAATCGGAGTTTCACGATTAGCTCAAGCTGCTGTTGAACAAAGTCATGACGAAAACGGTATTATCTGGCCTTTAGCAATAGCACCCTATGAAGTCATTATAGTTATTGCAAATACTAAAGACTCAGATCAAACTGCTTTAGGGGAAAAGATATATCAAGAACTTAAAGAACAAGGAGTAGATGTTTTATTAGATGACAGAAATGATCGTGCTGGATCAAAATTCAAAGATTCTGATCTTATTGGAATCCCCTGGAGAGTTGTTGCAGGGAGAGATTCTTCCTCTGGGAAAGTCGAGCTTTTTGAAAGATCGAGCCGAAACTCTCAGTTAATTAAAAGTGAAACAGCAATAGATACTTTATTAAAAGCTATATCTCCAAGGAAAAAGTTTTTTTAGCCATCTAGCATATAAAGTCAATAAAGATTCTTTAGTTAAATGATTAATTCCTTTTTTCGACTTTTTATAAAATTAACAAAGGTAGCTATTTCCCTTTGTCTTGCTCTTTATATTTTAATAATGCCAATAGGAAGCAGCGTTGAAGCAGCAAAAACTTCTATGACAGGTGACTACATGAAAGATACTGTTTCAGTAGCTGAAAAGCTTAGGGACACTATAAATATTGAGCAGGATGACGAGAAGCGTCCTGATGCGGACAAAGAAGCCGTTCTAGTTATTACCGATTACATCTCAAGATATAGAAATCGTTCTCAGGTAAATGGATCTTTATCATTTACAACCATGCAAACTGCACTTAATTCTTTGGCGGGTCACTATAAAACATTCCCTAATCGCCCAGTACCTGAGACCCTTAAAAATCGCTTAAACGAAGAATTGTCAAAAGCAGAGGAACTTGTTGAAAATCAAAAATAAATAATACTCTTTAATTCATT
>CETG01072064.1_pt1 | contig 25534 bp, 25 predicted proteins | sample 361471 | NCBI WGS metagenome assembly CETG01 (sample SAMEA2622696, study PRJEB7988) | marine metagenome | isolation source: saline water (ENVO:00002010), including | reverse complement strand
TTGAAGAAATTCGTCATCAAAAGAAAAGACTTGAAGAAGCATACAAATCTCAAGTCAAACATCTTGATGAAAGAGAAAAAGAATTAAAAGATGAACTAAAAGCTATTGAACCTGCTAAGAAAAAAGTTTAGAGTTTGATTTTTTAATCAAGAAGAGGGTTTATCACCCTCTTTTTTTAGTCGGTTATAACCTACACATTTAAAAATCAAAATGGAGCTTACTTCTCTAAGTTTTGGAGATAGTTTTTTCTGTGAAGAAAAACTCTAGTAGTCTTCATAAAGTCAATAAAAATCTAAGTTGAGGAGATATTTTAAAATATTTAGGTTTAGGTTTTTAGTCAATATTCAAAATTTTTACTACAAAAGTAAATATTAGAAAAAATTATTTTGAAAAATCCCAAATAAGTAATTTCCTAATAAAGCTGAAATTATAAGTAGCAAGGCTACCAAACCAAATAAAGCACTTACATCTTTAAAGTCATATGGAGATTTAAACAGAGGTTTCTTTTCAGACATGGGATATTTACTTAATCCATATTTTTAAATCATAATAAATATCCTACACAAATCAGGTATCAATTTATTTAAAATAAAGCCTTTTTAATTTTAAATATATATATAAAAGTTTTTTATGAATGAAATATTTATGAGAAATGAATAAAATATAATTCATAAATTAAATCTTCAAACGTTAATAATTCCTATCTGTCTTATTAAATAAATTGAGTAAGAATTCCTTTCCTACTCATGATCAAAAGGCAGCAATTTTATACATTTTCAAGGATTTAATCTTAAGTTGGTTGGTAATTCTATTTTACAGTTTTTATTTATTTAGCTTTTTATTTAAATAATTAATACTTGACTCTTAATAAAATTAAACTTTATCTTCCTTTTGAATTGAAAATTATTCATGAAGGTTTTTTTTTATTTTTCAGGTTACATTTTGTTCATTTTATGGCAGTATTATTTTTAAAATTGCTTTTTAAATGTAAAATTCAAAAGATTACAATTTCTTTTTATGTTTTCAAGCGGCAAAAAAGCTCCAGTTAAAAAATCTGCAATAGTTGAAGAAACACCTTTGTTTGTTCAGTTTCTTCCATTCTCAAGTAGAATGAATGAAAGAGCTCAGGTAAGTAATGCTTTAGCTTTTACTCTTATAATGGGGGTTTCAATTTTTGGTATAGCTCTATGGAGACTTTCAGCATTAACTTAGCTTAATTAATTCTTCATATTACTTATCTGAAATTCTTTATTATTCATCATGATAAGTAGCCATTTTGCTGCAAGTGATCTAGATATTTGCCTATGTTTTAAAAACCTGCATATGTGTATATGTAGGTTTTTTTCATTTTTAGAATTAAATTTACTTTCAAAATCTAATATTGACTCTGTACTTGTCCTTTTCCTTAGTTCATCAACAAGGGCATCATTAGATGAATCGTTAAATATGCCTCCAATATTAAAAGTTAATGTCATTATAAATAAGTAGCTACTATAGAGATAGCTACAAATTTAATAATAAAGAATAGTTTTGCGTCGAATTAATAAATAAATTTAATAATTAACCCTTTGGCTTCTCAATTGGGAGAAGACATTTATCTGAATCACATCCAGCGGGCCCTGCTTCATTCATTTCACCTATATCATATTTATTTAATGCCTCAAAGAAATTATTGTTAACTTTTCTTTCCTTAACCTGTTCTTGTAAGAATGAATATTCATCTTTAGAGATAGGTTCAAAAGGTAATCTTGGAAATGTCGCATTTGCACTGAAACGAGCTAATAATGCAGCAGAAATGTAACCATCATTATTTTCGATAGCTTCATGTATTGCCTTAGCAAGATCTTCAATTTCATTTTCTCTAAATTCAACTGTCGCAGAAGTATTATGTTCGGTATAAAACTTTTGTACTTGCATGTAAAAATCAAATTGAGATAGAGCTGAGAAATTATTTATATCAATTTGATCCGCACCTTTTATATTCGCCCAACTTACCTCGGTTGGAATTTCAACTAGCCATTCCGTACATCTTGGATCAAATGGATTGTCAAGCAAACAACCTTGCTCATCTTTATCCGATTGAGAAGGAACTACTGAATATCCGTAATCCATGCAGGCCAATGCAATTGGATCATTTTTCCTGAAAGTTATCCTTCTTATAAAACGTTGCGCTTTTGGGGGATGCCATCCTGGCGCTGCTCCTGTAAGAAGACTTTTTGTTCCTGCTGGTTGAACAGTTGTACATCTATTAGGTCTCCTAAGGTTGTGTTTATCACAATAATCCCATACTGTTTCCTTAACAATAGCCCTCCAAGAATTAAGATATGATGCTTCTCTTTTTTTAAAATTCTTTCCCTCTTCTGTATTTGGTCTACCACTTTCCCACCATTTCAACCATGGTGTTCCAAAGGCATGCACAAAGAAATCAAATAGCCCTGTAAAACTAACTCCAACAATTGGATCTAATTCCCTACTTTTCCTATACCTTTCTACTTCAAATTCATGGTTAAGCAAGCATGCGACTGATAGGGCAGCTGCTTTAAAAGCTTTTCTTTGCTCTTCAATGTCATCAGGACTTATTTGATTTAGATGAACTTCAGCTAAGTTACAATGAAAGTCATTTCCTAGTATTTCTCCACAAGGATTAAGCCCATATCTCGTTAATCTATGATTTAATTCTTCTTCTGAGAAAGGGCCATAATTTAAATTAATCCATTTTTTGGCTTCTTCTTTCCCTTGTTCTGTATAAATTTCTATAAATTCACTTTTTAATTCAATATTATCCAAAATATCTGCATTGGATCTTGCTATAGCTTCGGGTGCAAATTGTATAGCCCCCTCACCTGAATGGAATTGTTTCGTGACTGCTTCAAGGATTGTCTGATAAGAAGGTTTTGTATGGTAAACCCTTGTATGATTTGCCATCCTAAGAGCATCCTTTTCAGGGTCTATCCTCCAATTACCATTTTTGTCTTGACTCCATAAATTCTCTTTTGCTGAAGCCGCTTCGTCATCGTTAGAGGCGAATTGTCTCATCCCAGCGCTTCTTCTTATATTCCCAGCAACTATTGTTACGGCGGCTTCATCTATTAAAAGACAGCATTCAACTGTAGTTAATTTTCTTCCGATAGCTTTTCCTAATAGGGAAGAAACTCTTGAATAAAGATCTTTTAATTTAATAGGATTTGCCATCCCACCAAATCCCTTTAGAGATTCTCCCGCCGGTCTTACATCTTCTAAATTTATATGAACATTAAGATTCTTCTCAAGGTTTTTATTGCTAGATGCCTCAAGAAGAAATTTATAACTATCTACCCATCCTCTTCTACTATCTCCAACTCTAATAAAAATATTATTGTCCTCAATCTTAAGAGAAGATTTTTCTTGTCTCTTTTCTTTTGGCGTGATTCCAACTTCACTAACTGACTTAATATTGATTTTATTAAGAACTACAGGCAAATTATCTATAAAATGGGGCTCAATAATAGCTCCAGTTCCACAACCCATCATTGCTAAGTCCATCATCAAGGCAAATGCTTCCCAATCAATTAAATTTGTAGACGTACAATTGTAAGCCCCAGAGAAATTTTGATTCTTATTGATCCAGGGAGTTCCTCCAATCCATAACCATCTACCAGAAGGTTGTGCCTTTTGATTCCTTTGCATTTCCCTCATTAGGTTTAACTCTTCATCTGAAAGCCTTCCTAGTTCTTTTAATCCATTAAGATTTCTTTCATTAACCTCACTCCAATTTTCTCTTTTACCATTTGATTTTTTTCTACTATAAGATCTAAAAAAAACGGGATATGCAGCAGGAGCTGTTATAGGAAATTCATCTTTTTGAAGATTGCTAGAATTGCTTTCTGATGAAGCGGTATTTGGTGTAACTGTCACAATAAATTAAACTCAGTAAAATTGCCTGTAATGCAAGAATAACTCTACAGGTGGTGTCTGCAACTATTCTTATCACTATTTAAAGGTTTGTGTAAAAATATATTTATTATTTAATCTTTTTATGGATAGAGTTCCCGAACCCGAATTAATGGATACTAAAAAACAAGTTCTATCATATGTTGAAGGTGATTTCTCAAAAGGAGAAAAAGATTTTATTAATTTTATTAATACTTATTTGATATCAAATCAAATTACTCTATCTGAAGAAGATTTGATTTTAGATTTAGGTTGTGGTCCTGGAAATATAACAGAAAAAATATCATTGCGATGGCCTAATGTATGCGTAATTGGAATTGATGGTTCAAGAGAGATGATCAATGAAGCACTAGCAAGACAAAATCTTGCTAAAAACAAGCAAAGACTTAAAAATATTAAATATATTTGTTCTGATATTAAAAAAACTGAATTAAAAGAGATTTCACCAAAAAAAAGAGTTTCTTTGATAGTTAGCAATAGTTTGATTCATCACATAACAAATATCGATCAATTCTTTGATTGTATAGTGAAATTTTCTACAAAAGAAACGATTAATTTTCATAAAGATCTTACGAGACCAAAAGATGAAAAAACTGCTTTAAAATTAAAAGAAAAATGTAATCTAACCTATAGCAAAACATTAACTAATGATTATTATGCATCTTTAAAAGCTTCATACAGAAAAGATGAGCTTGAAACGATTATTAAAAAAAGAATGCTTTATTCTTTAGATGTTATTGAAGATGGTAATGATTACTTAATTATTTATGGTAAGGTTTAGAATTAAAGAAATAAACTTTTAATTAGTTATTAAGTTTAATGAGTTTAATTACAAGCAAATCAAATAATAAAGATATTTTAGAAGCCGTAAACAGAAGAAGAAATTTTGCTATTATCTCGCACCCAGATGCAGGCAAAACTACACTGACAGAGAAATTACTTTTATATGGAGGGGCAATTCAACAAGCAGGAGCAGTGAAAGCTAGGGGTAATCAAAGGAAAGCTACCTCTGATTGGATGGAGATTGAGAAACAAAGAGGTATTTCTATTACTTCCACCGTCTTGCAATTTGAATATGAAGATTCTGTTATAAATCTTTTAGATACTCCTGGGCATCAGGATTTTTCGGAAGATACTTACAGAACATTAGCTGCTGCAGACAATGCTGTAATGCTTGAGGATGCTGCAAAAGGTTTAGAGCCTCAAACTAGAAAACTTTTTGAGGTATGCAAAATGAGAAAAATCCCTATTTTTACCTTCATAAATAAAATGGATCGCCCAGGAAGAGATCCATTATCATTATTGGACGAATTAGAATCAGAGCTTGGTTTAACTACCTTACCAGTTAATTGGCCAATAGGTAGTGGTGATGAATTTAAAGGAGTAATAGACAGAATTAATAAGGAAATTATACTTTTTGATAAAGCAATAAGGGGTAAACAGTCATCTGAGAGAAGAATTAAGTTAAACGACCCAATAATTAATAAATCTTTTGATAAAGAATTCCTTGATAAAGCTTTAGAAGAACTCGAATTACTTGATGAGGCAGGAGCAACTTTTGAAAAGAAAGAAGTTTCAAGCGGAGATATGACACCAGTATTCTTTGGTTCTGCTATGACAAATTTCGGAGTAAGACCATTCCTAAATAATTTTCTTACAATGGCAAAAAAGCCTTCTTCAAGAAGTAGTAATAGAGGTTCTATAGCACCGACAGATGCCCAATTTAGTGGTTTTGTTTTTAAACTTCAGGCGAATATGGACCCCAAACATAGAGATAGAGTCGCTTTTGTCCGAATATGTAGTGGTAGATTTGAAAAGGATATGTCGGTGAAACATTCAAGGACAGGAAAGACAATTAGATTATCAAGACCACAAAAAATATTTGGACAAGATCGTGAGGTGGTTGATGATGCTTATCCAGGAGATGTTATTGGTTTAAATAATCCTGGCATGTTTTCTATAGGAGATACTTTATATACTGGCTCTCATCTTGAATATGAAGGTATACCTTGCTTTAGTCCTGAAATATTTAGTTGGTTAAGAAACCCAAATCCTTCTGCATTTAAAAACTTTAGAAAGGGGGTTAATGAACTTAGAGAAGAGGGAGCTGTTCAAATCCTATATGATATTGATGAAAGTAAAAGAGAACCAATTCTTGCTGCAGTTGGCCAACTCCAGTTAGATGTTGTAAAACATCGTTTACAAAACGAATATGGAGTAGATTCATTACTTGAATCAATGCCATATCAATTAGCCAGGTGGATCTCTGAAGGTTGGGAGGCTTTAGACAAAATAGGACGAATTTTTAATTGCAAAATTGTAAAAGATACATGGAATAGGCCTGTTATCTTATTTAAAAATGACTGGAATTTAAATCAAATACTCGAAGATAACCCTAATTTAAAATTAAATAAAGTTGCACCTGTTGTTAGTGGTGTTGAACCAATTGATTTATAAAAGTCTTAATGATTAACAAAATTAGTTAGGCTTATTGTATTGTTATAAAAAAACATTGGAAAAGAATAGCAACAAAAATAATCCAGAAAAAACACCATATGAAGTCTTGGGTGTTAGTCAAGGAGCTGATTTCGAAGTTATTCAGAAGGCCAGAGACGAAAAAGTTAAGGAAGCAGGAGATGACTTAATAGCAAAAGCAAAAATAGAATCTTCTTACGATCAGCTTTTGATGGGCAGCTTAAAGGCAAGGCAATTAGGAAGCGTAAGTTCTGATGCACAGAATGCATCTTTAAAAGAGAATCAAAATAATATAAGTATTAATAGTGAGTTCCCGCTTTTATCTAAAATTAAAAATTTAAACAAGCAATCCTCAAATCAAAATCAAAAATTTTCTTTTCCAAATATTTCTAATAGTTCAATAGATAGATTACCTACAAAACTTTCACTAGCATTACTTTTCTTAGTAATACTTTTTATAAGTCCTGATCCCTACAACAGATTATTGCTTTCAATATCAACTTTAATTCTTACATATGTGCAATTAAAATCAGGAAAAAGTTTTATCAGTTCCTTAGGCTGGAGTGTTACTTTTTTATCAATCGGATTAATATTTGGAGGTTTAATAGAAACTAATTCTCTTATACAGGAAATTTCAAATAATTCTTTGTCAGTTCAAAAAATTCAAAGCATTCCCGCAATCCTAATACTTTGGATAGGTATAATTTTTCTTTAATTTTAATTAGAAGTATTCCTAACTTTTAAGAATCTTCTCAATTTCTTGAGAAGAAATTATATATTTATTTCTACAAAATTCGCAGATTAGCTCAGCTTTTCCTTCTTTTTTTAAAATATCTTCTAGGTCTTCTTTCCCTAGCATTCTCATCGCGTTTATACTTCTTTCTCTAGAGCATCTACATTGGAATTCTACCTTTTGAGAGCGAGCTTTTTCTGAAATTGATTTATCATCAATATCAGGAAAAATATTCGTTATGAGTGAGAGCAAATCATTTTCTGATTTTTTAAGTTCTTCACTAAATGATTCTATTTCTTTGCATCTCTGCTCTAATAAAGATATTAGAAGAGGATCAGTATCTTTTTTTGGTAAAACCTGAGCAAGTAGTCCTCCGCAGCAAATAAGTTTTTTATTTTTAAACTTTTCACCTAAAAACACGGCAGAAGGGGTTTGTTCGGAATGTAGTAAATAGGATGCAAGGTCCTCAGCAATGTTCCCGTTGACAAGTTCAACCGTGCTCGTAAAAGGGTCTCCAGATCCATTATCTCTTATTACATTTAAATATCCTGTACCAACAGCTTTTTTAAAATTGAAAGAATACTTTTCAGAGGCTTTTTTAATAGGATCTAATTCTAGATTAGGATTACCAACATAGCCTCTAATTTTTCCATCTCTACCAGCATCAACTAAAAGTCCTTTTAGTGGTCCGTCAGATCTTATTCTGAAAGTTACCCTCCCATGAGATATCTTCATTGAACTTGCTAATAATAGTGCTGAATTAAAAGCTCTCCCTATGATAGCTGTTGTTAAATAGGAAAGATTATGCCTAATCTTTGCCTCATTTGTAGATTCTATTGTTGAAATCGCGACTAATCTTATACTCCCTTTTGCGGCTGTTGCTCGTACAATTTTATCTGTCATTTAATTTTCTCTTTTAAAGCAATTCGTCCTTTATTTAGAACAAAAATTTTTGTTGGAAGTTTATCGAATAATTCCGTCTCATGAGTAACAATTATCAATGTGTTTTTTATTCTAAGACAATTAATCAGATCTTTTACATCATTTTTCATAGACCAATCTAGACCGGCTGTTGGTTCGTCAAGTAAAATTATACTGGGATTTCTTAACAATTGAACAGCCACTGCTAAACGTCTCTGTTGTCCCCCGCTAAGACACTCTGGAGGCATTGATAAATTAATCTCTGATAGACCTACTTGTTTTAGTACATTTTCCACGAGATCTCTTCTTAGTGATTTATGACCGATTTTTAATTCTTTACTGATTGTTGAACCTATAAAAAATCTTTCAGGAAATTGAAAAACAATTCCACAAAGCCATCTCCTTTGCCTAGCTGAAACTTTCTTTTTTTTCCAATAAATATCTCCCTCTTGTTCTGATAAAATCCCTCCAAGGATTTCAATAAGTGAGGTTTTACCTGATCCACTAACCCCCGAAATTAATATGATTTCTTTTTCTTTTACACTAAAACTTATATTTTCTAATATTTTTCTATTGCAAGTTTGAGGCTGATATGTAATATCTTTTATTTCTAACATTATGTTTAGTGTGATTAGTAAATATTAATTGTGATTCTTAAAGAAACAAACTTATAATAGTTGATGATATGAAAATTTAAAAATAAATATGGATGTTATTTTTAGAGAAGTTGATCCTTTTAATTGTTGGATTTGGTTGAAATTTTTCGAAATCCCGACTCAAGCCGAAAAAAATTATTTAGATGGAGTCTTTGATAGTTGGTATGTGCTAGGAAGATTAGGTGGATTTAATTCGGAGAACTTACAGTCTCATGATGAAGGTAAGGATTTAAGCTGGATGACATATGATAATCAACTTTTTAATTCATCAATACCTTCTTTAATGCATAATCTAGGTGAGATGGAATATCAGGATTTATGGTCAAGATGTTGGGTCGATTTTGGAACTTCTGATGCACTATCAATTGATATTTTGATTAATGTCTTAAATCAGATCTCTAATGATTATGTAAAAATAGATTCAATAATAATTGGCGGAGAAAATGAAGATTGGATAGTTGAGGAGCATCCTGATTTAATTTTTAGAAATTAATTAATATATGCGAGGACTAACTAGATTAATAATTTCAAATGATAGGTTGAAATTATCTACCAATAATATTTTGCAATTAAAGAAAGAAGAATCTCACTATCTAAATAATGTTATGAGACTAAAAATAAATCAAGAAATATATATTACCAATGGTCAAGGATCCTTATGGAAAGCACAAAAGATAAAAGAAAGCTCTCTTAAAATAATAAATTTTAATAAGCCTTTTTTATCACAAAAGAAAAAACCTTATCTTCTTGGATTGGCTACTTCTATTCCAAAAAATGGTTTTGAGGATATTTTAAAAATGTCAACTGAGATTGGAATTGATTTAATCCAACCTTTAATTACAGATAGACAAATAAAAAAACTAAAAAGTATATCTACAAAAAAAGTTAGGTGGGATTCATTGATAAATGAGTCTGTTGAGCAATGTGAAAGATTATGGAAACCTAAAATTCTTGAATGTAAAACTATAAATGATTGGATACCAAATATTATTAAAGAAGATTTAGTCTCAATTTCAGCAACCAGAATTGAAAACTCAATGAGCTTAAAGACTTGGTTAAAAAAAATTGAAATAAATTTAAATAAAAAAGATAAGATTTTTTGGAATGTTATTGGTCCTGAAGGTGGTTGGTCTCATAATGAATTAAAATTATTTCTTAAACATAAAATTCAGCTTGTTGCACTTTCTGAGACTATTTTAAGAACTTCAACAGCGGCTATTAAGGCCTCCTTCATTTTAAATGAATGGAGGAATGAGGATTTAAAATTACCAAATTAAAAATGTTCCCAATTTTTGAAGAATTTATTATTGGTTTTTTCGTAAACTTTTTTTTGATCTTATTATTTTCCAATACTCCTATAATGACCAAAAGTGGGTGGGTTAATGCTGGTATTTTAGGAACTATTTTATGGGGATGTTTATCTTGGAAAGGATGGCTCGCTGTCGTACTTTATTTAATTCTGGGTTCTCTTGTAACTAAAATTGGCTATAAGTTTAAAAATAAAATTGGGATTGCAGAAAAAAGAGGAGGACGAAGAGGGCCAGAGAATGTTTGGGGATCAGCAGCTACAGGTATGTTATTTGCTATCTTAATTAAATTAAATTTATATGATTTAATTTATTTAAAAATTGGTTTTGCAGCTAGTTTCTCTGCTAAGCTTGCAGATACATTTGGAAGTGAAATAGGAAAAAGATTTGGACGAAATACTTACTTAATTACTTCTCTTAAAAAAGTTAAAAAAGGTACAGAAGGAGCTATAAGTTTAGAAGGTACTTTGGCTAGTTTTTTTGGTTCTCTAATTATGAGTTATGTAATGTTGACTTTAGGTTTTATAGCCTCTTTAGGCCAACTTTCTATAGTTATAATTTCGGGATTTATTGCAACAATTTTTGAAAGTATAGTTGGAGCTGAATTTCAAGGAAAATATAAATTAAGTAATGAGTTGGTAAATGGAATTCAAACCATTTTTGCTTCTTTAATAGCAATAGTTTTATTTTCTTTTTATTAATATTTGGTATGGATTGATATTCTTTTCTCCCCTTAATTTTCTCTCCATTTTTTAAGGATATTCCAACTTTTAATACGCTGATAAATCCATAAATGTCCTTGAGAGTTAAGATGAATCCCATCATTTAGAATCCAATTGGAACTCCTTTTATCGGCATGCATTTCTTTAAAAGTTTTCAAAAATGGGACATTCTGATTTATACAAACTTCTTCCATCCTTTTTTCATATAAATCACAAAATTCATTTGAGTACCATAAACAATTAGCAAATGGCATTTTGCTCTCATCTACTGGAGTAAGCCCCATAACAAATAGATCAGTTTTATTTTTTATATCATTTATTAATCTTTCTAAGCCATATGCGAAACCTTCTATATCTAGAAGATGTCTGCCATCTTTTTGACCAATCCTTGCAGTGTCATTTAGACCAACGTTTAAGAGAATCCCTTTAGGTTTATTTCTTCTTGTTTCTCCTCTTGATAGCCATTCGCTTTGCCACCTAGAGGCTACTTTTTCAATGCCATCACCCCTAATACCAAGTGGATAGATTATGGTACAATTTTTAGAATATATCCACTCCTTTCTTAGTCTTTCACACCAGCCTCCACCCTCATTATCTCCCCATCCATAAACGCTGCTATCTCCAATAACTATTAATTGTTTTGGTAAATTATTCACTAATTAAATTTAAATCTTTTTATAAAATTTATTTTACTATTCAAATAAATTTTTCTTTGATTTTACCATTAATCAATTCTCCAATAATTGTTATTACACTGAAAGAAACTAAAATAATGGAAACTTCTTCCCAAGCAAATGAACTTATTGATTCTTGAAGTTGCCATCCAAGGCCAACACATCCAATAACTCCAACTATTGCGGTTTCTCTTATTAAAATATCAAATCTATATGCGCAATATGCTAAATAAGTTTTAGATTGCTTTGAAAATAAACCTAAAAGCCAGCTTAACCTTTTACTAGCCCCAATTGAACTTAACGCTATAAATTGATCCTTCTCAATATTATTTAAATTTGTTATCAATAATTTACTTATTATCGCAGCATTATAAATACCTAAGGCTAAAGAGGCTAAGGATATAGAAGGATTATTGAACATCAGTAAGACTAAAGTTGTAATAGATGGTGGAATTAAGCGAATAAAAAAACTTATTAAACGAACTAAAAATATCCCAAACTTATCATTAAATAATAATAAAAAGAAAGGAGGAATGCTTATTGCTATAGCAGCTGCAGAAATACTTAAAATAATATTTTCGAAAATTAACTTAAAAAACTCAAATGATATGAAATCACTATTAGAGTTTAAAAAAGTATTTATGTTGTAAGTAAAAGGATTAGATGGATTTACTATAAAATTATAAAAGTATAATATTGCACAAATTGTGAAGAAGCCAAAAGTAGTAAAAATTGAAAATAATATTCTTGAGTTAATTTTTTGTAAATTTATATTTTTTAAAATATTCTTTGAAAAAAATATTATTAAACCTAAACCATAAAGATAAGTCCATAATTCATTAAAGCTTAATGCCTTAAATGATAAATAAATACTAGTTCCAATTCCACCTAATCCATATATTCCTAATATAGCTGTACTTCTTAAAGCACACTCTAGTCTATAAATTCCAAAATTTTTAAAAATAATTATTGTTGGATTCCAAATTAAAGTTATTAAAGTTGGAAAATTCTTGCCACTTATTTCTAAAATAGAAATAATGATCTTATTATCTATATTGTCTATTTGTTCACTTATTACTTTTGCATTAATAGAAATATAAGGGATACAAATGGATATTATTCCTACTGTTATATTTATTCCATATATTTGGATTAAAACAAGTCCCCAAATTAATTCATGAATTGATCTAATAATAATAAGAAAGTATTTAATTAATTTCCCAATTATTAGAGGCAAATTTAGTATTTGATAGAATTTATCAGTAGATAACAATCCAAAAACAAAACCAATTATTATACTAATAAACCAGCTAGTAAAAGCTATAAAAATAGTTTCGCTTAATCTATAAAATAGTGAAATTAAAATTTCACTATTAATTTTGGGTGAAAATGCAGCAAGAAATAATTCAGAGATTAAATCTATTCCTCCTAAATGTATATTCCTAAAAAGTTCATAAAATAAAGGAATAAATACTAATATTGGTACAAAAGATAGAGTTGTGGTATTTAATTTAAAATTTTTCAATTAATTAATAAATTTTTTTTAAATGCGAATTATTTAAATCTTCTCTTTTTATATTGAACATTATTTCTCCATCTTTAAGACCTATTACTCTATTAAACCCATCTAATAAGTCTAACCTATGTAATGAGATTAAAATTGTATCAGGAATTTTTAAATCAGAATTAATTTGATTATAAAGAAGGAGTTCTCTCAATTTAAATACTATTTTTGGATCTAAATTATTAAAAGGTTCATCTGCAAGTAATATTATTGGCTGCTGAATAATTGTTCTAGCAATAGCAATCCTTTGCCTTTGTCCTCCAGAAACCATTCTTATATTTCTTTTATAAATTGAATCTTTTAAATCACATATTTTCATATATTTATGGGCTTCTTTAAAAGAACAAATATTTAATAAGTTTTTTAAAGCAAAGATATAATTTCTTTTTCCTAACAAACCACAATTAACATTTTGCTCTGCAGATAAATCATCAATTAGTCTTAAGTCTTGCCAAATTGTTCCTATCTTTGTTTTTTGTTCTTTAGTAAGTTTATTAAAAAGGGTATTGAAAATTTTATATTTACCATTTGAAGGTTTAAGTGATCCATTAAGAATAGAAATTAAAGTTGTTTTCCCAGAACCACTTTTACCCAAAAGAGCTAACTTATCACCTTTATTTATTTTTAGATTAATATTTCTAAGGATTTGATTATTAAAACTTGAAAATGATATATCTCTTAAATCTAATAGGACTTTTTTCATTTAATTTTTTTTAAAGTTCTCCCTATCTTTTCAATATTATTATATTGTGAAACTTCTGCTGGAATAAATTTTTTTGCTCCAAACATTTTTAGTATTTCCCTATCATTTTTATTCTCAATATCTAAATTAAGGATTATTGATTTTAGTTCATTAGTAAAACCTTTTCTAAACTTTTTATCTAGATCTCCTTGAGCTAGCCAATGATAATCTGCATATGGTGGAGTTACCCAAAATAATTGCACATTTTTTGTACGTCTTTTATTGGTTTTTAAATTTCTATCCCAGACTTGCTTATTCAAAGCGCCTCCCTCAAATGAACCGCTATTAACAAGAGCTAATGTTGCATCGTGACTGCCACTAAAACCAACTCTTTTATTTTTAAAATCATTTAAATTAATACCAGCCATATTTAAATAATATTGAGGCATTAATCTTCCCGAAGTTGAATTCTCAGAACCAAAAGTAAATCTAAGTTTCTTTAACTTTATAAGATCTTCTATATTTTCAGCAGGTTTTATTTTAACTTTTTTATTAATTATAAAAACACTTCTAAATTTCTTATCTAATTCTCTTTGTCCTAAAATAATAGAATTAGGTGTCTGAAGTCTTGCCTGAACTCCAGATAGTCCACCAAACCAAACTAAATCTAAATCTTTCATTCTAAATCCAGAGACTGCAGCTACATAATTAAAAACAGGGATATACTTTACTTTTATATCTAACTCTTTAGAAAGTTTTGAGGAAAATAAATTAAATCTCCTATCTAAAAATTCCTGATTCTGATCTGGGATTGCTCCAATTCTTAAGATCTTTTCATTTCCCGCTGAAGGAAAAGTTTTTATATTTAGTAGTACAAAAAATAATAAAAATGAATTTTTTAAAAAAAGTTTCATGTCTTTAGAAGTATTTTGTTATAGATTTTTGTAATCTTGATAAGCCCTCCAATATTGTTTTACTAGAGGAAGCACAAGATATTCTTATACATTGGTCATCTCCAAAAGCCTTACCAGGCACAACTACCAAGCCAAATTCATTAAGTGTCTTTTTGCAAAATTCAACTGATGAAATAGTATTATTGGGTAATTTAGGAAATGCATAAAATGCTCCTTCTTGAGGTTCAATATATAAACCTTTTATTTTAGATAAACCTTGGAAAAGGATCTTTCTCCTTTCATCATATTTTTGATTTAGTTCATCAAAAAATTCTTTTTTTATATTTAGAGCTGCCAAAGCACCTCTTTGTACAAAAGAACAAACATTGCTGGTGCTTTGGCTTTGAAGTGTAGCAGATGCATTTATAATTTCTTTTTTACCAACAAGATATCCTAATCGCCATCCTGTCATTGCCCAACCTTTTGCAAATCCATTAACTGTATAAACTCTATCTTTTAAATCATTTGCAAATCCAGCAAAACTTATATGTTTATTCCCTTTTTTTAAAATCAATTCATAAATTTCATCTGAAATTAAATTAATCCTTTTGTGAGTTCTCAAAACTCCTGCAATAATATTTAATTCATTTTCATCAATCACCCTTCCAGTAGGATTATTGGGTGAGTTTATTATTATGAATTTTGTATTAGAAGTTATTTTGGAAATTAAATCTTTTTTTTCAATTTTAAATCCATTCTCTGCAGAAGTATTTAAAATTATAGGTTTACCCCCTGCTAGTTTTACTATCTCAGGATAACTTAGCCAATATGGTGATGGTATTATGACCTCGTCTCCATCATTTAGTAATACTTGAAATAAATTATAAATAGCCTGTTTTGCTCCGTTTGTAATCATTATATTTTCAAATTCAATTTCTAATTTGTTTTTAATTTTGAGTTTAGTTGCAATAGCCTTTCTAAGTTCTATATCTCCTGCCGCGGGACCATATTTGGTGAATCCATTAAAAATTGCATCGCTTGTTGCATTAAGCACTTCCTTTGGGGCTTCAAAATCCGGCTCGCCCGCACTCAAGTTACAAATATCTCTGCCATTTGCAGAAAGTTCCTTTGCCTTTGCACTTATTTGAAGGGTAAGTGAGGGTTCGATAGATAATATCCTTTTTGATAAAATTTCGTTGCTCATATGAAATGAATTTCTTGAGATATTATTATGTAGATGATTAATCTTAATTTAAAGAATAAATAAAATTTAGATAGTGTAAATGGATTTTATATTTTTTCTTAATTTTATTTATTTTTATTTGAAATATTAGGGATCTAATCTCAATGCAAATTACTTTATTAAGACATTTTTTAAAGTAGTGCTTTTTATCTTGATCATTTAATTATTATTAATAAAATTATCCTTTTTATTTTGAAAAGATTGGTTGTAGGCAGCGGAAATGTATACGCAAAGGTAATATTAGTTGGGGAAGCTCCAGGAGCAAGAGAAGATATTGAGGGAATACCTTTTGTGGGTAAATCAGGAAAATTTTTAAGAAATTTATTAATAAAAGTTGGATTTAACTTAGAAAAAGATATTTACTTTTGCAATGTTATTAAGTGTCGTCCACCTAATAATAGAAAACCAAAAACTAATGAAGTCTTGATTCATAAACCATGGTTAATGCAACAGATTGAATTAATTGATCCTAGTGTGATTATATTAACAGGATCAACATCGATGAAAGCTGTCTTGGGCTTAAAAGGATCTATTACTAGCTTGAGAGGAAAATGGATAAAGAAAAATGGTAGAGCTTACATATCTATTTTTCATCCTTCCTACATAATGAGATTTAATGATAAAGAAAAAAATAGTCCATATAGATTAACATTAAAAGATCTTCAGAATGTGAGAAATAAACTATATAATTTATAATTAAGATGTTTTTTCTGGAATACCTTATTTTTCATGTCTTTAACACAATCAAAAGAAGTGAATAATCTTTCTAAAAGGTATTCTACTCAAATTGAGAGAAGAATAACTAAGACGGTAATGGTGGGGAACGTAGGGATAGGTAGTGAACATCCTGTCAGAATTCAATCAATGATCAATGAAGATACTCTTGATGTTGAAAATGCTGCAATGGCTATAAAAAGACTTCATGATGTTGATTGTGAAATTGTAAGATTGACTGTCCCTTCAGTGGCTCATGCAAAAGCTGTTGGGGAAATTAAAGATAAACTAAGGAAAAATGGGATTGATATCCCATTAGTAGCGGATGTTCATCATAATGGGATGAAGATTGCTATGGAAGTTGCAAAACATGTAGATAAAGTTAGGATAAATCCTGGTTTGTTTGTTTTTGAAAAGTCAGATCCATCAAGAACAGAATATAGCTTCGAAGAATTTGATGCTATTAAAAAAACAATTTTAAAGCGATTTACCCCTTTAGTTGAAGTCTTAAAAGCACAAAATAAGGCATTGAGAATTGGAGTTAATCATGGTTCATTGTCTGAAAGGATGCTTTTTACTTATGGTGATACACCCCTTGGAATGACAGAATCTGCGATGGAATTTGTAAAAATTTGCGATGAGCTTGATTTTCATAACATAATTATTTCTATGAAAGCATCAAGAGCACCTGTTATGATGGCTGCCTATAGAATGATCGCAGATAGACTTGATAGCGAGGGGTATAATTATCCTCTACATCTAGGCGTTACTGAGGCTGGTGACGGTGATTATGGACGGATTAAAAGTACTGCTGGTATAGCAACCCTTCTTGCTGAGGGCCTCGGAGATACGATAAGAGTTTCCCTTACAGAAGCTCCTGAGAAAGAGATTCCTGTCGGATATTCTATTTTGCAATCTCTAGGTCTTAGAAAAACAATGGTTGAATATATCAGTTGCCCAAGTTGCGGTAGAACTCTTTTTAATCTTGAAGAAGTAGTAGATAAAGTAAGGAAAGCTACTTCACATTTGACGGGTTTAGATATTGCTGTGATGGGCTGTATTGTTAATGGTCCAGGAGAAATGGCCGACGCAGATTATGGCTATGTTGGTAAAGGTAAAGGAACTATAGCTTTATATAGAAGGAAAGAAGAAATAAAGAGAGTTCCCGAAGATGAGGGGGTTGAAGCTTTAGTTCAACTTATTAAGGATGATGGTAAATGGATTGATCCCTAAAGAAATGAAGGTTAAATTGTATTCATATTATTTTTTTAGTCGATTATAATTTATTTCATAAGGAAAATTTATTAAGTAAATTGTTTAAGCAAAAATCATTTATTATTTGTTCATTAGCTTTTGCGGGGTTGATTTATAATACACCAGTTTTTTCATCTGTTTTAAGAAATAGTCATAAAGAAGTTATTGATCATGTTTGGCAAATTATTTATAGAGACTTTCTTGATTCTGATGGAGAATTTAATAAAACTGAATGGATATTATTAAGAAAAGATTTATTAGAGAAAAAATATAATAACTCTCTTGATGCTTACGATGCCATAAGAAAAATGTTGGCTAGATTAAAAGATCCTTATACAAGATTTTTAGATCCTAAAGAATTTAGTCAAATGAGAATAGATACTTCTGGAGAATTGACAGGAATAGGTATTCAAATAATTAAGGATGATAAAAACGATAATTTGTTGATAGTTTCTCCTATTGAAGGATCGCCTGCTTCAAAAGCTGGAATAAAAGCCAAAGATAAAATAATTACTATTGATAATATTTCTACAAAAGGCATGGATATTGAGCAAGCAGTAAGATTAATAAGGGGGAAAGCAGGCACAAAAGTTAATTTAGGAATTTCTAGGAATGGAAATAAATTTAATAAGTTACTTTTGCGGCAGCGAATAGAAATCAAATCAGTTAAAAGTAAAGTTAACGAAACGAAGGATGGTTATTTAATTGGATATCTAAGAATAAAACAATTTAATGCAAATGCTTCAAGGGAAACGAAAGGTGTTTTAATTGATTATGAAAATAAGAATATTTCTGGTTATATACTTGATTTAAGAAGTAATCCAGGAGGCCTTTTAGATTCCAGTATCGATATATCTAGACAATTTATTAATAAAGGGATTATTGTAAGTACAGTTTCTAAAAATGGGTTAAAGGAAATAAAGCAGGCAAATGGTAGTGCTATAACAAAAAAACCATTAGTGGTATTAGTAAATGAAGGTTCAGCTAGTGCAAGTGAAATAGTTTCTGGGGCTATAAGAGATAATCAAAGAGGTAAGTTGGTTGGCAAAAAAACTTTTGGAAAAGGTTTAGTCCAATCAATGAGAACATTGATCGATGGTTCAGGCTTAACAGTTACAGTAGCAAAGTATTTAACTCCAAATGGAACTGATATTAATAAATTTGGTATCACTCCTGATATTGAGGTTAATATGAATATGAAAATACTTCCAAGAGATATAGGTACTAGAAAAGATAAGCAATATAAAGTAGGAGAAAAAGTACTACTCCAAATTATTAATAATCAAAATTCTTATAATAGTTTCAACCCTAAATCTACTAATTTAAACTCCGCTTTAAAGAACAAATATCTAAAAGATGTTTATTCTTTAAAGTTAAACTAAAAACTCATATCTAGCATTCTTTTTATAGGCTTATATGCTTTCTTTATTACCTCTGAATCGAGTTCTATTGAGGGACTCCTATTTATTAAACAGTTAAGTATTTTTTCTAATGTATTCAATTTCATATAAGGACATACATTGCAATTACATCCTTCAATATCAGGGACTTCTATAAAATTTTTATTAGGTTCTTTCTTTTTCATTTGATGAATTATTCCAGGCTCTGTTAAAACTAAAAAATCTTTTGATTTATCTTTACTCACAAAATCTAACAACTTACTAGTTGATCCAATGAAATCTGCGAATAATAAAAGATTTTCACTACATTCAGGATGTGCAATTATTTTGGAATTAGGTTTATCGAATTTCAATTTTAATAAAGCTTCTTCACTAAAGGTTTCATGCACCATGCAACTACCAGGCCAAAGTTTTAGTTCTCTTCCGGAATTCTTCTGTACCCATCTTCCAAGATTTTTATCTGGAGCAAAAATTATTTTTTTATCCTTTGGTAATTTCTCAACTAATGAAACAGCATTGCTACTTGTGCATATAAGATCACTTTGCGCCTTTACTTCAGCAGTACAGTTTATATAGCTAACAACATAATGATCAGGATTATCTTCCCTGAATTTTCTAAATTCCTCCGAAGGGCAATCATTTGCTAATGAACAGCCTGCATCTATATCGGGAATCAAAACAGTTTTATTAGGGCATAAGATTTTTGCAGTTTCTGCCATAAAGTGCACACCGCAAAAAATAATTATATCTGCGTTTGTATTAGCAGCTTTTCTTGATAGCTCTAAGCTATCACCTATAAAATCAGCTATGTCTTGAATTTCAGGAGTTTGATAATAATGTGCAAGAATGATTGCATTAGTATTTAAACAGAGTTCCTTAATCTCAGAAATTAATTCTTCCTCAGTCCTTGTAGATTCTTTATTCGCGGTAGAAGTTGTACTGGTCAGGATCTAGAATGTATCTTGGTTTATTATATGACCTTTAATAGAAAAAATTCTGTCAATCTTAAAAATTGCTATTGTTGGTGACTGTCATGGTCAATGGTCTGAATTAGATAATAATATTTTGTCGTCTGTTAATCCTGATCTTGTATTGTTTGTGGGTGATATTTCTGAAGGGAGTATAAAAATAGTTAAGAAAATTAATCTAATTTCGATTCCTGCATATGTTATTTTGGGAAATCATGACAGAGGAAAGGATAAATCAGGTGAAACTTTAGTCAAACAAATAAGAATATTAAATGAAAAATATTGCGCTTGGGATCTGAAAGTATTTAATAATGAAATAAATATCCTTAGTGGGAGACCTTGTAGTTCAGGTGGGGGATATTATCTTTCTAGAGAAGTATTAGGAGTCTATGGACCATTAACTGAGGAGGATTCAGTAAAAAAGATTATGAATTCTTATAAAAAATCCAGGAATGATTTGCCTCTCCTGATAATTTCTCATGCAGGCCCCTCAGGCTTAGGTTCTGATCCTAATAGTATTTGCGGTAGGGACTGGAAAATACCTTCATTGGACTGGGGTGATAGAGATCTATCAACTGCAATTAGAAAAATACAAAAAGAAAGATTTGTTGACCTTGTTATTTTTGGTCATATGCATAATAAGCTTAATAGAAATCTTGGAACGCGAGAGATGTTTATTACTGATAAAAAAGGAACTTTTTACTTAAATGCAGCAATAGTTCCTAGATATCATAAAGACTTTAATGGAATAATCTCCGCAAATTTCTCATGGGTTGAATTTGAGAACAAAAAAATATCACATATTTCTCAAAGATGGTTTACACCTAATGGGAAGATTAAAAAAGAGAATATACTTTTTGAAATTTAATTAAATTCTTTATCTCTTTTAATTTTTTTTATAACGTGAAAATAATGTTTGTGAAAGAAGATAAGCAGTTGTCAGTGCAGCAGAAAATGCAAGACTATTTTTGACGATGGGGAGTATTTCACTCGTCCTAGAGAGAATAGGTGATAATCCAAATACTCCAAATAACATTCCCCATAATGGGGATAATAGTGCAAGAAATCCAAGTGAAATAAATTGACCCTCTTTCCTCGGTGCAGCGGAGAATCCAGCAACTAAACCTCCAAGTATTGAAGTACAAAGAGTCCATATATATTGTTCCTTAGGTAAACCTGGTACAACTTCACAACCTCCTTGTTCTAAACATATTTTTACTGAATTAATCGCAGCAATTACAGATCCATCCTCACCATGATCTTTTACATAGTATTGATTTCCATATCTTGTTTGCAGTTCCACCCAAAAAAGTCTCGGAAGAAAAGAAAAATAGGCTTCGCCTACATTAAAGTTAAGTAAATTACCTCCTCGAGGGTCAGCAACTACTAATAAACTTGTATCATCCAGATCCCAATAATCTCTAATCGCTTCGCCAGGACTACTTTCAAATTGTGATAAATATTTAATTTTCCAACCACTTTGTTCCTCAAAATCTATTAATTCATCTTCTAATAACTTTTTCTGATAAGGACTTAGAGTTTTTGCGAGATCAATTACGGGTGTTTTGATATCTGGTAGGAGATCTGGATTGTTTATGGCAAGGCAGGGCTTATTAATTATGAATATGAACAGAGATAGAAAAAATCCAAATAAATAGTTAATCTTTGTAGGCATAAATAAATATTATCTATTCATATTTTCTCAGATGAAAAGTATTCCTGCGAATTGTCCTCATTGGTTAGAAAGAAAAATATTAGATGTGGGTGGCGAAATTAGTTTCTATGATTTTATGAATCTTGCTTTAAATGATGAAAATAATGGCTATTACGGAAGTGGTAAGTCTCAAATTGGAATAAAGGGGGATTTTGTTACTTCTCCATCATTAACGGATGATTTCTCTTTTTTGTTATCAAAACAAATAGAAGAATGGTTGCTTGAGATCATAAATAAAGTTGAATCACATAAAAAATTAACTATTCTTGAATTCGGTTCAGGCGATGGATCGCTTATAGGTGGCATAATAAAGTACTTTTTAAAAAAAAATAAAGAATTTATACAAAAACTTTCATTTGAGATTTTAGAACCAAACAAGGGGATGAGAAATAAGCAAAAAGTTTTCCTCAACAATTATATAGATCAAGGCATAGAGATTAAGTGGCTATCATTAAATGAATTTAAAAAAAGTAAATTTGATGGAATTGTTGTAGCTCATGAAGTTTTAGATGCTTTTCCAGTTGAAAGAGTTCAATATTTTAATGGGAGTTTATTTCAACAAGTAGTCTCTTTGAATAAAGATAAAATGTTGTATTTAAATAAAGCACCATTGACAAATAAATTGATTAAAAGAATTGAGCTAATTCAAAATAATCTAGAAATAAGCATACCCCCATTAAATGCGCCTTTAGAGTGGACAAATGAGATACATATAGATAATTACTTATGGTTAAAAAATGTTTATGAAAGTATTAATAATGGAATTCTTTTAATCATTGACTATTCCATAGACGCCAAAAGATATTATTCCCCTCAGAAAAATGAGGGAAATCTCGTCGCTTACAATAAACAAAAATTAACAAATAATATTCTTAGTTGTCCAGGTGATTTTGACTTGACTACACACTTATGTAATGAAATCTTAATTTTAGATGCAAAAATGGCTGGATTTAAATTTGATGGAATGATTAAACAAGGAGAGGCTTTATTGTCTTTGGGACTTGCAGAAATGATTTTTGAGATTCAAAAAAATCATAATAATAATATCTCAGAGGCCCTTATGCAAAGGGAGGCTTTGCTAAGACTTGTAGATCCTGTTTGCCTAGGTGATTTTAAGTGGTTTGTTTTTCAAAAGACTTTAAATAAAAGTTTATCTCTTAAGACCAAAATCCTAACTAATTAAAAAACTTTAGGAAATCTGAGTCCTTGATATCATCATAAATATCAACTTCTCCAATCTTTGTAGGTAAGATAAATCTCATTTTACCATCTTTAACTTTTTTATCTCCCATTAGAATTTTTAAAATTGCTGATTTTTTGATTTTGGGTATTTCAATGGGCAGCCCATAATTTAATAATAAATTATTTTGCCTATTGGATTCATCCTTAGTCCATAATCCTAATTCTGATGCAATATCTCCCGCTATTCTCATTCCAATGGATATTGCTTCCCCATGAAGAAATTCTCCATATCCGCATAAATTTTCAATTACATGTCCAAATGAATGGCCATAATTTAAAATTGCCCTAATTCCATTTTCTTGTTCATCCATAGATACTATATGAGATTTAGTTTGAACTGATTTCATTATTATTTCAATTAAATAATTATTCTCAAGATTATTAATTTGTTCAATGTTTGTTTTTGCCTCTAGAAATTCAAAAAATTCTTTATCTTTAATTAGTCCATATTTAATTACCTCTGCCATACCAGCCTGAAATTCTCTTAAAGGAAGAGTTTTAAGAGCATTTGTATCTATATAAACTGCTTTTGGCTGATAGAAAGCTCCAATTAGATTTTTCCCTTTGGGATGATTAACAGCAGTTTTACCTCCTACCGATGAATCAACCATTGATAATAAAGTTGTTGGTATTTGAATATAATCAATTCCTCTTAGCCAAGTAGCGGCAGCTAGTCCTGTTATGTCTCCCACAATTCCTCCGCCAAGTGCAATCATCAATGATCCTCTCTCAAGCCCAAAATTAAAAGCTGCATTATAAATTTCACTTAAAGTGTTTATGTTTTTATATGCTTCACCAGCTTTAATGATAAATATTTCGGCTGAAAAATTATTAATAAACAAATTATCTAATAGCTTTTTTCCAAAAAGTTTTGCAATTTCTTTATTTGATATGATTAGTATTTTTCTTGTATTTTTAATGCCTAATTCAATTAATTTATTTCCAATATTATTTAAAATGCCAGATTCAATAGTCACCTCATAAGAACTTTTATCTATAGGAACCAGTATTTTTTTAGTAGTCAAAATAGATTAAATAATTTTTTGTAAATTTAAAAATATTATTTATAAACATTTTAATCACAATTTGATTTAAAAATTAAAATAAGAATATTTGTTGTTAAGAATTTAAAATTATAATAAAATCCACATATGGATCAAAAAAGCAATATTGATAAAATTAAAAAACCATATTCAATAGGTATTATTGGAGGAGGTCAACTAGCCTTAATGCTTGCAGAAGCTGCAAAAAAAAGAGGCTTAAAAGTTTGTGTTCAAACAAATACTCTAAACGATCCAGCAAGTTTATATTCTGATTATGTAATAGAAGCAGATCCTTTACAATTAAGGGGCAATAAAAGCCTAATTGTTGAATGTGAAAAAATTATTTTTGAGAATGAATGGATTAATATAGATAAGTTAAAGCAATTAGGATCTGATGATTTTTTTATTCCAAAGTTAGAAGCTTTAGAACCATTGGTAGATAGGATTTCACAAAAGAAATTTATTGAGAAATTAAACTTACCAACCCCAAAATGGATCTCTATAGAATCTTTTAAAGAAAAAGAAGAAGAATTTTATTTAAATAATAATTTTCCTTTAATGGCAAAAAGTTTGAAGGGTGGTTACGACGGAAAGGGTAACAAAAAGATTAGAAATAAAGAAGATTTAAAAGCTTTTATAAAAAAAATTAGTTCTGATGAATGGTTATTGGAAGAGTGGGTGGATTTTGATAAGGAATTTGCTTTGGTTGGTTCGAGAGATAGTAATGGAAAAATAAGACTTTTTCCTTTAGTTGAAACGTTTCAATCTAATAATGTATGTGACTGGGTGCTATCTCCTGCAAATACTAATTATGAGATTGACTTATTTGCTTTAAATGTTTTTTCATCTATTGTAAATGAACTTGATTATGTAGGGGTCTTAGGTATTGAATTCTTTTTTGGAAAAAGTGGATTACTAATTAATGAGATAGCCCCAAGGACTCATAATTCAGGACATTTTTCTATCGAGGCATGCAATACGAGTCAGTTTGATCAGCATATATGTGTATCAACTGGTATTGCGCCTCCCGAAATCGCTATGAGAAGTAAAGGTTCTTTAATGGTTAATTTACTTGGATTAAAAAAAGGTTATTCATTAAAACTTAAAGAAAGGCTAGGGCGATTGTCAGAGCTGGCTGGAGCTAACATTCATTGGTATGGAAAATCAAAAGAGACATTTGGTAGAAAAATGGGACATATTACTTTTTTGCTTGATGAAAGTAATTATGAGGAAAGATTACAAAAATCACTAAATATTATTAGCTCAATAAGGCAGATATGGCCTTCTCCATACTCACAAAATTAGGGTAGAATAAAATAAGCTGCTTTATTGGTTAAATCCTTTTACTGTGTTCTGATCTGACTCTCTTTCGACTTGTGGAGACTGTCGTGATGTAGAA
>CETG01017171.1_pt1 | contig 25611 bp, 13 predicted proteins | sample 361471 | NCBI WGS metagenome assembly CETG01 (sample SAMEA2622696, study PRJEB7988) | marine metagenome | isolation source: saline water (ENVO:00002010), including | reverse complement strand
CTGGCCGATCTCGGTCAGCCCGCCGCTGCCGTTGGCCAAGCGCTTTGCCAAGGCGCCGAGCGAGCGCAGTAAATTTTCAGCACTCTCAACGGCGGCCGGTTCCGGTTTATCAAGCCAGTCGAAATCCACCGCGCGTTCGATGCCGGCGGAGTGCAGCATGAGCACCGCCTCGGCGAGGTCAGTTCGGTGAATCTCCGGCGTGTTGTGCTCGGGCCGGTTGAGGTGGCCGCTCTCGGTCCAGAGCCGGTGACAGGTGCCGGGCGCAGTGCGGCCCGCGCGGCCCGCGCGTTGATCGGCCGAGGCGCGACTGATCTCCTCGATTAGCAGCGTGCCAAAGCCACGTTCGCTGTCGAACCGGGCCACCCGGGCGAGGCCGCTGTCGATGACGTGGCGGATGCCGTCGATGGTCACGGAAGTCTCGGCGACGTTTGTCGCGACGACGACCTTGCGTCGGTTACATTCGCCGAAAGCGCGGTCCTGATCTGCCGGCGGCAGTTCGCCGTGCAGCGGGATCAACTCCACTGGCTCGGCGAGGCGCCGCCGGCTGAGCGCGCCGATTGTGCCTCGGATTTCGCCCATGCCGGGCATGAAAATCAGGATGTCTCCCGGCGAGTCATTTCGCAAAATCAACTCCACCGCGTCGGCCGCCTGCTCGGTGATTGGGTCGCGATTGCGGTATTGACCGAAGCGAATCTCGACCGGGAACGTGCGCCCGTCGGAGGTGAGCACAGGGCAGGGCGCGTCCGGCGCTTGGCCAAGGTAGCGGGCCACGGAGCCGGTCTGGATGGTGGCCGACATGACGACGATCTTCAGGTTATCGCGGCTCGTGCGCTGGAGTTTTTTGACGAGGCCAAGCGCGAGATCGCTCATCAGGTTGCGCTCGTGAAACTCGTCGAACAACACGGCACCGACGCCGGTCAGTTCGGGGTCATCCTGCAGACGGCGTAGCAGCACGCCCTCGGTGATGAAATCGATTTTCGTCTTCGGGCCGGTGTGATTTTCGAATCGCACCTGATAGCCCACTCCTTGGCCAAGCGCAGTGTCGCGTTCCCAGGCGACGCGGCGGGCGAGCGAGCGGGCGGCGACGCGCCGGGGCTGCAGGACGACCACGCGGCGTTCGCCGCAGAGGACATCGTCGAGGATCATCTGCGGCACCTGGGTGGATTTGCCGGAACCGGTCGGTGCGCCGAGAACGAGGCAGTTTTGAACCGCCAACGTGTCGGTGATCTCCGCGTGGATGTCCCAGATGGGGAGCGCTTGGCCAAGCGCCTGGCTCACGGCGTCGGGGACTGAAGCAGCAGGCGCAGGACGAACGCGACCAGCGAGGCGATGCCCATCATCCCACCCGGCATGAACTTCCAACTGCGAAAGTACTTCGCGCCAAACATGATCGTGAGGCCGGCGAGCAAAATGTCAGCGGCCGTTGCCGGGATGACTTCCACTGCCGCGAGCATCAGCGGGATGGCGAAGACGGTGGAGGCGATGATGGAGGCCTTACTCTTGGCTTTGATGAAGCCCATCAAGCCACCGGCGATCAGCAGTGCAATGTAAACCCAGAGGATGATGACAGTAGTTTCCATGTTGATAGCGTACGATTAAAGGAGATGCCCTAGTTTTTCGCGTTTGGTTCGGAGGTAGTTTTTATTGTGGCGGTTGGGTTTCACACGGATCGGCACCTGCTCGACGATCTCCAGCCCGTACCCCTCGAGTCCGACAATTTTCTTGGGGTTGTTGGTCAACAGCCGGATTTTCTTGATGCCGAGATCGGCAAGGATTTGGGCGCCGATGCCGTACTCTCGCAGGTCCATTGGGAAGCCCAGTTTTTCATTGGCCTCCACTGTGTCGTAGCCGCTTTGCTGCAGCTTGTAAGCCTTGATCTTGGGCGCGAGACCGATACCGCGACCCTCCTGCCGCATGTAAAGAATAACGCCGTGTCCCGCCTCGCTGACCTGTTTCATCGCCTGCTGCAACTGCGACCCGCAGTCGCACCGGCGCGACCCAAAAACATCGCCGGTGAGGCATTCGCTGTGCACGCGCACGAGAGTTCGCCGGCGGGCGTTCATCTTGCCCTTCACGAGCGCGAGGTGATGTTCGCCGTCCAACTCCGAGCGGTATAGATGAAGTTCAAACTCGCCGAAGTCAGTTGGCATCTCGATGACTTCCTCCAAGGCGACTAGCTTTTCGCGTTTGCGCCGGAATTCAATCAACTGCTCGATCGAGCAAATTTTGAGCTTATGTTTTTTCGCGAAGCGCCGCAGCTCGGGAAGCCGCGCCATTGAGCCGTCGTCGCTCATGATCTCACAGATGACCCCCATCGGCCGGCAGCCTGCTAGGTGCGAGAGATCGACTGCCGCCTCCGTATGGCCGGCGCGCTGCAGCACTCCGCCGCTCTTCGCGCGCAGTGGGAAGATGTGTCCCGGCTGGACGAGGTCATCGGCGATTGAGGTCGGGTTGGAGAGCACCTTGATCGTCTTGGCACGGTCGGCGGCGCTGATGCCGGTAGTGATGCCCTTTGCGGCATCGACGCTAATCTGGAAATCAGTCCGATGGCTCTCCCGGTTGTTCAGCACCATGCGCTCGATACCAAGTTGTTGCAGGCGTTCCGGCACGGTGGGCACGCAGATGAGTCCGCGGCCAAACTTGGCCATGAAATTGATCGCCTTGGCCGTGACCTTTTCGCCGGCCATGATCAGGTCTCCCTCGTTTTCGCGCTCGGCGTCATCAACCACGACGACCATTTGGCCGCGCGCGATGTCGCGCAAAACCGCCTCGATGGAGTTAAACTTGCCTGTGGATTTTTTTGCCGCCATTTCCCCGACCCCCGAAAGGCTACCCGCGCTTGGCCAAGCGGTCGAGAGTTGAGGCGTTTTTTTGTGGAAATGCTCGGATTGGAACTTGCGCTTGGCCAAGCGAGGGATTCAAACTTCGGCCGGTTGAGTTGATTCTGCCATGAAGATTAAAAACGTTACTCTGGTTGCTGTGCTTAGTTTTGCCGCAGTGACTTTAGCCGTGGCGCAAACCGCGCCGACACCGCCCAAGCCCCCGACCACCACGGTGAAGCCGGATTTCCCGTCGTACACCACGGTGCTCAAGGGCTATGAACAGGTCATCTCCAGCATGGAGAAAAAAGACAGCCTGCTCTCCATCTATGTCCGGAAGAAGGATCAGCAGATGCTCGCTGCCCTTCCGGTTGGCTTCGAGTCCAAGCGCTTCTTCATCGCCACCACGGTGGCAAGCGGGGAGACGTACGCGGGGCTGCAGGCTGGTGAGCGTTACGTTTACTTTAAGCGGCTCAATAAGCAACTGTTAGTCATCGAGCCCAACTTAGCGGTTCGTTCAACTGGTGATTTGGAATCTAGGGCATCCGTGAAGCGGCTATATACGGATCGGGTTATAACATCTGTGCCTATTGTGACTGTGATGTCCAAGAACCGCCCAGTAATCGACATGGATGCGTTGTTGGTTGGAGGTGCCTCGAAGTTCTTCGGCAGTAAGGGTGCAGGGTTTAACTCCCGATTGGCCCAAATTAAAACTGCGAAGGCGTTTCCGACCAACGTGGAGTTGGCTTTCACTGCTCCAACCGGCAACGGCGTTTTGAAAACGTTGCATTACTCGATTAGCTCCATCACCCCAAGCAAGACTTACAAGCCGCGCGTTGCAGATCAGCGGGTTGGTTATTTTACAACCAGCTACACCGACCTTGGCAAGTACACGGATGAGCAGAAGAAAATCCGCTACATAAATCGTTGGCACCTAGAGAAGGCGGATCCAAAATTGAAGGTCAGTCCTGTGAAAAACCCTATCATCTTTTACATTGAGCACACAACGCCGGTGCGCTATCGCCGCTGGGTGCGTGAGGGTGTTTTGATGTGGAACAAGGCTTTTGAAAAAGTCGGATTGGCAGATGCGATCGAGGTTTATTATCAGGATGCCGTCACCGGTGCGCACATGGAAAAGGACCCTGAGGATGCTCGTTACAACTTTGTCCGGTGGTTGAACAATGACGTTGGTACTGCCATTGGCCCGAGCCGAGTGAACCCTTTAACTGGCCAGATACTCGATGCGGATATCATTTTGACCGATGGCTGGATTCGACACTATTGGAAGCAGTTTAACGACGTCTTGCCGGAAATCGCGATGGAAGGGTTTTCCCCGGAGACGTTGGCTTGGCTAAAGGATCATCCCGACTGGGATCCCCGTGTGCGCTTGGCTCATCCGGCCCAGCGCGGTTCCATACGCGCTAAGTTGGCAGCCTTGGGGGCTGAGGCTTACGGGGGGCACGCATTAGCAAAGGCCGATGCTGAGTTGATTGGTGACCACGAGTTCGACGGTCTGCATGGTAGGATCAGTCAGGTTAATGGCTTCTGCCGAGCCGCCGACTGCAAGGCATTGGACTTGGCTGCAATGAGGTTGGAACTGGAACTGGCAAGGGAGTCGGTCAAGGCCGAGAAAGATGGAGACAAGCCTGCTCCGAAGAAGCCAGATGTGCTGATTGACGGGGTGCCGGAATGGTTTGTCGGGCCGTTGATCGCCGAGTTGGTTGCGCATGAGGTGGGCCACACCATCGGATTGCGGCATAACTTTAAGGCCTCAAGCATATATTCATTCGAAAAGATCAACAGTGACGAGTTGAAAGGCAAGGAAACTTTGGCGGGATCAGTAATGGACTATTTGCCTATTAACATGTTCAAGGGTGTTGGTAAAAAGCAGGGTGACTACACTATGATCGAAATCGGCCCTTATGACTATTGGGCCGTTGAGTACGGTTACTCGATTTTGAAATCCGAGAGCGACCTAAAAAAAATTCTGAGTCGAGTTTCTGATCCGAAGCTTCAATTTGCTACTGACGAGGATACTTTTGGTCCGGATCCCTTTGCGCGGCGATATGATTTTTCCGCGAACCCCCTTCAGTACGCACACAATCAAATGAACATTGTGAACCATCACCGCGATCGCCTTCTCGATAAGTTTGTGAAGGACGGCCAAAGTTGGGCCAAGGCTCGCTATGGCTATCAGCTTACCCTGTCGCTTCAATCCCGGGCCGTGAGCATGATGGCGAATTGGATTGGGGGATCGAATGTGAACCGTGACAAAAAAGGCGATCCCGGTAATCGCTATCCGGTTACCCCGGTCTCATCCAATCTCCAGAGGGAGGCGCTAGATTTTGTTTTGAAGAATTCCTTTGAGGATAAGGCATTCGGGTTGAATACCGAGTTGCTTCGCCGCATGGGTAGTGACCGATGGATTGACAACCTGTCTCGCTCCATGGACAGCGCTACTTGGCCTGTGCATGAGAAGGTAATGGGGATTCAGGCTTCTACGCTGACGATGATCCTGAACCCGACCACACTGGGTCGGGTGTATGACAACGAATTCCTTGTCGAGGCGGATAAGGATGCAATCACATTGCCGGAAATTCTTGGTAAATTGGACGATGCCATCTGGACTGAAATCAAGGTCCCGGCCAAGGGCGAGTACTCAGCTCGCAAGCCGTTAATCTCAAGCCTGCGCCGCAATCTGCAGCGCGAGTACCTTGAGCGCCTGGTAAGCCTTAGTATGCCGGGTAACCTGCGAGGCGCCAGTTCGCGGCCGTTGGCCAACCTGGCCACGCAACAACTTCGCAGCTTGGCCAAGCGCATTGACAACGCACAAAAAGTTGAAGGTGTGAAGCTCGATCCGTACACCGCCGCCCACCTCGCCGAGGCCAGAGAGTTGATTAAGAAAACCCTCGACGCCAGCATCGTCTACGGCAGCACGAGGATTTGATCTATTGATATCTCAGAACTTTTCCAAACCGGTCTCTCTTCAAGGGGTACCGGTTTTTTAGCGCTCCAACACGGCAGTGGCGGTGGCGTGCTGGGAGGTGTGGCTCATGGTAATGTGGATATGGCTGGTGCCGGTTTTCTCGAGGAGTGCCTGCGCTTGGCCGTGAAGTTGGGCGAGCGGTTTGCCGGAGTCTTCCCTCGTGATTTCCATGTCGTGCCAGCAGAGCGCCTTGCCGATTCCCATGCCGAATGCCTTCGCGATGGCTTCCTTGGCGGCGAATCGTGCGGCGATGTTTGGGGCGGGGTCGGTGTGGCTCAGGCAGTATTCCCTCTCGGACGGTAGCAGGATGCGGTCGATGAATTTTTCACCAAACTTTTTGTGGGAGTCGCGGATGCGATTGACCTCGACGATGTCTGTGCCGATGCCGACGATCATCCCGCGTCGTAGCCGGCCATCTGCTCGAGCATCTCGCCGGTCGCCTGGCCAAGGCCGACAGTGATCGCTCGGCTGACGATACTGTGGCCGATGTTCAACTCGTTAAGGTGCGGCACGGCAAACAGTGCACGGACGTTTTCGTAGTTGATGCCGTGACCGGCATTGACACCGATGCCAAGCGCCTTGGCCTGTTCGGCGGCCTTGGCCAAGCGCTCGATTTCCGCAGCGCGCCCGGCTTTGTCGGCATACGCCTCGGCGAACGCCCCAGTGTGCAGCTCGATGAACGGGCTGCCTGTTCGGGCGGTGGCCTCGATTTGTTCCGGATCGGGATCGATGAAAAGGCTGACCTCGATGCCCGCTTGGCCAAGCGCCTGGGCGGTGGCGGTGATGGCGTCGATTTGGCCGGCCACGTTGAGCCCGCCCTCGGTGGTGACCTCAGCCCGGTTTTCCGGGACGAGGCAAACGGCCTCCGGCTTGAGCCGTGTGGCGATGTCGATCATCTCGGCCGTGTTGGCCATTTCAAAATTCAGCCTCGTCGTGACAGCCTCGCGTATGGCCCAGATGTCACGATCCTGAATGTGGCGCCGATCCTCGCGTAGATGGGCGGTGATGCCATGTGCCCCGGCAGTTTCGGTTATCCGGACGGCCTCAACGGGGCAAGGCTCGCCCTGTGTTTGTCCACGGTAACGGGCTTCCCTCACCGTGGCGACATGGTCGATGTTGACGCCGAGCTTGAGCATGGATGCCGCTACTTTTTGGCCGCCGGTTTTTTTCTCGGCTTGATGCGTCTTGGCTTGGCGCGCAGTGTTTCCGCCGGCTTGGGCCACTCGAGCGTGGGCGTGGGGAACTGCGGGTTGTCGAGCCAACGGGTGAGAAGCGCGATCTCCAGCGCGGAGAGGCCGAGGTGCGACTTGCGCGTGATGGTCAGCTCTTTGCCATTAACGGTGGCGTCGGTGATCGTGTTGCCGAGCTTCGGGTAAAGCGAGGTGATGAATTCGATGCCCTTGGTCTTGTTGACTAGTTGCTCGCGTCGGTCAGAGAGAATGGCGGCAAACTGGATCAGCAGGTTCCATTTCTCGAGGCGCTGCCCGGTGATCTCCCAATTGTAGTAAACAAGGTTCTTCTTGTTGATGAACTCATTGAGCAGTTCCTGCGGGATCGGTTTCTTGATGGGATCCGGTGGGAACACGCCGCCCACCACATAGCCCTTGTCGGCCGAGTTGGCCTTGGTGAGGTACGGCGCAAACAGCGGCACGTTGCCCCAGGTGACGACCGGCTTTTTCGGGTCGTGCACCACCTTGCCAATATAGTTTTCTCCCGCGCCACCAGGTTTCTTGAACGTGTCAATGCGCTTGGCCAGGCCGGCGATCTCCGCTGCCGGATCGCCGACCTTGACCGCGAAAAACGACTGGAACTTTGTGCGTGCCTGCGACCATGCGAAGAACTGATCGTTGGCCGGCTTGAGCTGGACTCGGCCAAGAACACTCCCGGCGGTGACCATCCCGACTCCGCGTGCGGCGGTGAAGCTGGCCAATGGCTCGGTGATCGTGCGGGTTGGGATTTCCCACTTGGCCGTGCTGGCCGGCAGCGCCTCGTCATACGTCACGACTGCCTTAGTGAAAAAGTTATCCTTCCGCAACCGGGACGTGAGTCGGACGGCGTTGGCTTTCCCTGACAGCAGATTTTGCAGAGCCGGTAACTGGGAGAGGAGGGTCAGCTCAAGCGTCAGGTCCTGCTCTGCGTTCGCCGGGGCCGGACGGCCTGTGTCCGAGATTCGTTGGGCCGCCTGTTTTAGTGTCTCAAAAGTGGACTTGCCGATCCCGAGCAGCAGCCAGCCGTCCGCATAACCAAAACCGACACTGCGGCCGTTTTTGTATTCCACCCGCCAGCCGGCGTAGCCGGCCTGGGTTTTTTCCTCCGGATCGATTCCGTCACGGGTAGAGAGCTGCTTGAGCCGCTTGACCCACTCGCCGCCGCGCGTCTTGCTCATCGCGGCCATGAATGTGACGTCCGGGTTGCGCTCGCCGGGGGCGATCGTCAGGTACGTCTCGCCGAGGCCGATATCTGGCAGGATCGAGTTAAAGATCGACACACCCTTGCCGGATTGGGAGGCCAGGTGCCTGGCCAGCTTGCCCAGCGCCTCGGTGCGGAGGGTGCGCGTCTCTTTTTGAGTCCAGACTGCCTTGAGCGTCTTGGCATCCTCGCGCTGGATCAGGTTTTCGATTCCGGCAAAATGCAGCTTCAGCGCCGGTTCAGCCGTTGCCTTGGTCAAGCCGGTCGTCAGGAGCACCGTTGCAAAACAAACCGTCAATGTTCGCTTCATGGGCGACCCTCCATGCCAGAGAACGACCGTCGAATCAACCGCAAACCAAGCGCTTGGCCAAGCGGTCGTGTCATAAAATGGCGGCGAATGTGGGCAGTTTATGGGGGAAATCCCCATTACAAAAAAATCTAATTGAGTGACTTTACCGCTTGCCAAGGTGGTGGCGGGGCTTCACCTTGCCGCTTTCGGTACCTCCCCGTTCAGGGTGTTGCCGGATGAGACAGGACCTATCATGGGAAATAAACTATTTGTTGGAGGCCTCAAATGGGAGGCCACGGAGGATGACCTTCGCGAGTTTTTTGCAGAGGCAGGCGAGATCACTGACGCAGTGGTGCTGCATGACCGGGACACGGGGCGGTCGCGCGGATTCGGATTCGTCACCTTCGCTACGGACGAAGAGGCCAAGGCTGCGGTGGAGAAATTCAACGAAGCCGATTTTATGGGCCGCAAGTTGACGGTGAACGAGGCGCGTCAGCGCGAAGACCGCTCAGGCGGCGGTGGTGGTGGCGGCGGTCGTCGCGACAACTGGTAATTTATTAGGCTGAATTGGATTTGGCCCAGTTGGCCGGATCCTGTTTGTAGTAGGACCGGAGTTCTTCATACAGCTCCGGTCTTTTCTTTTTCAACTGCCGCGGTTTCTCGAAGAACGCCTCGGTGGCGGTGGCAAAGAACTCGGCCGGGTTGGTCGCACCGTAATGGTCGATCACCGTCTTTTTGCCCTTGGCCGCCTTGCGTTCGAAGCACTCAAACTCGCGGCTGAACACCAGTGCCCACGAGCGGTACTTCAGCTTGCGGGCATCGAGCGGTTCACCCTTGCCCAGCGTGGGGGCACCGTCGGCGACACCGTCCATCTGGTCCAGTTGATGGGCGAACTCGTGCAGGACGACATTGTGCCCGTCGAAGGCGTTTTTGCCGCCGCGCCGGCTGGAGTCCCACGCGAGCACGACCGGGCCGTACTGCCACGACTCTCCCAGGCGGTGTGATTTCTCGTCCGCGTCGTACGGATTTTTTGCGAGATAAGAGCTGGGGTAAACGAGGATCGTTTTCAGCGACGGGTAATAGGCCGGTTCGCGGTGCAGCAGCAACAGGCAGGCCTGCCCGGCGATGGTCACGCGAATCTCGTCGTCGATCTCCAATCCGCCGCAGCCCTCGAATCGTTTCTCAGCGAGAAACACCATGACATGTTCCTGCAGCTCCCGCTGATCTTCGGGCGGCAGTAGCCGGTAAACGCCGAGGTTGGTCTCAAGGATGGCAATGCACTCCGCGGGAAAAGAACCCTCCCGAATTTTTCTGCGTCGCCGTTTTTTTAAAAAGCCAAACACCGGCGGGAGCCTCCCCGCGTCCACTGAAAAAGGCCAACATTAAAGTCGTGAGCGGTAGGGCGCGGTGCTAGCTTTTCCGGCATATGAACTCCATCAAACGCAGAACATTCCTGAAGAGCGGCGTGGCCGCGTCGGCGCTCGGTTTCCCGGCGCTTGGCCAAGTGCGGGGTGCCAACGACCGCGTGCAGGTGGCGCTTATCGGCTGCGGCGGCCGGGGCACGCAGGTCACCGCGAGCTTGGCCAAGCGGAGCGATGTCGAGTGCACCCAGATTTGCGACATTCACGAGGATCGCATTCTGCGAATCGCCGACCACATGGCTGAACAGCAGGGCGGCCGCAAGCCGTTGCTGGCGCGGCGTATGGAGGAGGTTTACGCCAACAAGGACGTTGACGCCGTGGTGGTGGCCACGCCGGATCACTGGCACACGCCGGCCTCCATCCTCGCCTGTCAGGCGGGCAAGGATGTCTACGTCGAAAAGCCGTTCAGCCACAACATTTGGGAGGGGCGAAAACTTGTCGAGGCGGCGCGCAAGTACAGGCGCATCGTGCAGGTTGGCACGCAGAATCGCAGTGCGCCGTACACCCTCGCGGCACGGGACTACATTCAGTCCGGAAAACTGGGCGACGTGCGCCTGGTCAAGGTGTTCAACCTCAAGGGTGGGGGGCCATTTCACCTCGGGCCAAGCGGCAGTCCACCGAAGGGATTCTCGTGGAAAACCTGGCTTGGCCCGGCCAGACCACGACCGTATCACAGCCGTATTTTCCACGCTGGCTGGCACTATTTTTGGGACTACTCCGGCGGCGACCTGGCCGATGATGGCATCCACCAGCTCGACCTCGCGCTGATGGTGATGGGCGATCCCGCCGCCCCGGTCGCGGTGTCCGCATCGGGTGGGCGCTTCCAGCACAAGGGCGACGACGCCGAGGTGCCGGACGTGGAAATCCTGCAGTACGATTATCCCGGTTTTGTTCTGACCTTCGAGCACTCGCATTTCGCCGGGGCGATGAACAAGATCAACGGCAGCATCCGCGCGAGTGACAAGTTTCCGAACTGGCCACAGTGCGCGACGCGCATTGAGTTTTACGGCACGAAGGACATGATGATGCTTGGGCGTCACGGCGGCGGGTGGCAGGTGTTCGCCTCCAACGGCCGGGTGGTGGAGCAGCAGTACGGTCGTCACCCCGATCCGCAGCATCAGCAGAACTTCGTTGAATGCATCCGTTCACGCGAGCTGCCCAATGCGGACGTCGGCATCGCGCAGTTGACGACCTCTGTGATGCACATGGGCAACATTGCGCACCGGGTCGGCAATCAAAAACTGCGCTTCGACGCCGAGACCGAACAGTTCATCGACAACGCCGCAGCCAATCGCCTGGTCAAGCGGCAGAACGTCAACGAGTTTTCCGTTACTGAGCCGGTTTGAGTCGGGACGCCGGCCCCTAACGGTTGCGTCTCAAGAAGTTGACCACGCCGTTCACCAGTCGGGGTGCCGTGTTTTCGACGTGGGCATTGTGCCCGCTGTTCGCAATGATCACCCAGGCCTTGTCCGGGCAGCCGATGTTTTTGAAGAAGGTCGCGTGTTTTTCGGCAGGGGCATACGGATCATGTTCACCACTAATCAACAGCGTGGGTACCTCGATTGCCTGCGGCTGGAGTTGGCTCCATTGGCCAACGCGATTCCAGTCGACCAACACCGAATCCATCTTCAGGCAGGCCGAGACGTACAGGTCAATGACCTTCGGCGACACAGATTCGGCGATAAAGCCGTCAGACGACCACTCAACCGTGTTGGGCTTGCGGGGAGGCTTGCTGGTTTTGTTGGATGATTTTCTGTTCAATGAAGCAGCGATGGCGGGTGTTGCGACCGGGTGGCCGAACAGGATGAGGTTGGCCACAAGCGACGGTTTTTTCTGAACCACCAGGTGCGACACCTTGGCCCCCTGCGAATAACCAAAGAGGGCGGGTTTCCGATTCGGATGACGGGTGGCTATCCACTCGAGCAGTTGGATCACGTCACCGGCCGCCTTGTTCGGGGTGATCCAGCCGGTGTCATCCCTCGGGGTATTGCCAAACCCCCGCAGGTCGATCGCGTAAGTGGTGAACCCCTTCGCAACGAAGGCATCCATCAGCGAGATGTTTTTGGAATCATGCTGCAGGTCAAAATTCGGGAGGGCACTGATGGTTTTCCCGTGGATGAGGACGATAATTTCGGCGCTGGCATCGGCTCTTTTCTCGTAGATCGCAAAGGGGTGACCGTTTAACTCGACGTTGTGGCGGATCAATGGCTGTCGTTCAATCTCAATAGCAACTGTTTCAGTCCGGGAACTGATCAGTAACAAAAAGGCGGTGACGGCAGTGATTGTTTTCATCGCGGATCAGCTTGGCCAAGCGCGGTCCGCTTGGCAACTCGAGGCTTCACAGGCTGAGCGATCTGCCGTTGACTGGCGAACCGCTTGCCCGCTTGGCCAAGCGACAAATCGTCATCGTTTTTTCTTTTTCAAAGCCATTTTGAGTCGGGGAATTGGACATCGCGCCTGGCTTGCCGCCTGGCTTGTCTCGGTGCCGCTTGGCCTTGCGCAACCGGTGGATGACGAGCCGTGGGTGCGGATCACTGCACCGACGGAATTTCGCATCGAAGCCCCCGGCGTAATGCAAGTCGAGGCCAAGGCAGATTTTGGTGGCCAAGCGATTGAGCAGGTCGAGTTCGCGGTTGATGGCGAGGTGAAGTTTACCGACGACACGGAGCCGTTTGTTTTCGAGTGGCAAAACCGGCGGGTGGGTAAATTCGTGATCACCGCCACGGCACAGGGCGCCGACGGGGAGGTGGTGGAGTCTCCCGGGGTTGAGTTTGAGGTGGTGCCTCGGCGGCGGGCGGACGAGGCAGTGCTGATCGCAAAGGGCAGCCGATGGCGTTATCTCGATACCGGCGAGCCGCCGGGTGAAAACTGGATCGACGGTGAATTTGATGACTCCCTTTGGCTCGAGGGGCCGGCGCAACTTGGCTACGGCGAGGGCGACGAGGCAACGCGAATCCGTTTTGGCGACGACCCCGGCAACAAACACATCACCACCTGGTTTCGCCGGGCGATCGTGGTGGACGATCCTGGCCGGCTCGATGTGCTGAAGCTGCTGTTGCAAAGCGATGACGGTGCAGTGGTGTACATCAACGGGCAAGAGGTTGTGCGGTTTAATTTGCCGGAGGGTGAGATCACGCCGGAGACGACGACATTGCGCTCGGGCGACCCCGGCTTTTTGCCTTACGATCTCAACCTGGATGAACTTGAGGAAGGGGAAAACCTAATCGCGGTTGAGGTGCACCAGAGCCGGCCGAACAGCAGCGACGTCAGCTTCGATCTCGAGTTGACCGGCATCGAGCCGGAGGAGATCAACAGCCGCCCGTTCGTTACGCTTGCCCTGACGGCGGATGACCTGCTGATCGCTCTTGGCCGGGCTTGGCCGATTGCGGTGGATGCCTTCGACCTCGATGGGCAAATCGACCGGGTCGAGTTTTATGCCGGCGAAGAGCAGCTTGGCCAGGCGCGGAAGGAGCCGTTTAATCTCGAGTGGATACCGAAGGCGGTCGGAGAGATTTCGCTGACGGCGGTCGCGTGGGATGATGAGGGGGCGTCCACTCGATCCGAGCCGGAACGAGTGACGGTCGGGTCGGACACGGGGGCGCCGTTGATTGCAGCGATCCATCCCGCGCCCGGTCGCGTGACTCAACTAACTGGGGTCACGGTGACATTTTCCAAACCGGTGCTTGGTGTGGACGCAGCGGATTTGCTGATCAATGGCCAACGCGCGTTGGCGGCCGATTCGGTGGGCGAAAACGGCGATGCGTGGCGGTTTAATTTTGCAGAGCCAGTCTACGGCGCGGTGGCTGTTTCATGGGTAGCCGAGCACGGCATCACGGATCGCTACACTCCGCCGCAAGAGTTAGACACGATACATGCGACAGCCGGTTGGGCGTATGAGTTTGTGGACATCGTTCCGCCGTGGCTAGCAGAGGCTTATCCGTCCGCTGGGGGCACGGTGTCGGCATTGCAGGAGGTGCAGGTCACTTTTTCCGAACCGGTGACTGGATTGGTCGCTGCCGATTTACTGATTGGCCAAGCGACCGCTCAATCTGTCAGTGGCGAAGGGGCCGGCCCGTATCGGTTTCACTTTTCGCCACAGCCGGAAGGTACGGTCTCGGTGGCTTGGGCGGCGGGACATCAGATTCGCGACCTCAGCGGCAAGGCGTTTTCCGGGGGCTCATGGGATGTGCAGGTGGATCCCGATTTTTCAGACGTCGTCATCAACGAGATCATGTATCATCCGGCCTCGGAAGACGATCGGGAGGAGTACATCGAGCTGCTGAATCGCGACACGCGCCCGGTCAATCTCAAGGGCTGGCGGTTGGCGCGGGGGGTTCAATTTGAGTTTCCGGACGTAGTCCTCCCTGCCAACGGCCTGCTGGTGGTCGCGGCTGATCCGGTTGTGTTCTCCGAAAAATATCCCGAGGCCAAACCGGTCATCGGCGGCTGGTCGGGCCGCTTGAGCAACAGCGGCGAGGCGCTCGTTCTGCAGGATGCCGGGGGGCGCGAGGCGGATCGGGTGGCGCACGCCGACGAGGGCGACTGGGCGTTGCGCGTCCGAGGGCCGGACGATCGCGGCTTTCACGGTTGGCGCTGGGAGGCGTTGCACGACGGGGAGGGCCGTTCGCTGGAGTTGATCAATCCGCGGCTACCGAATGAGGCCGGTCAAAACTGGGCCGCGAGCGAGGTTGAAAACGGCACGCCCGGCCAACCGAACTCAGTGCGGCTGGTAAACTCCGCGCCGTTGATCGTCGAGGTGGCTCACTTTCCAATTGTACCCCGGTCGAGCGATCCGGTGCGCGTGAGCGCACGGGTGGTGTCACTGCCCTTGGCCAGGCCGATGGTGGCGCTGCGGTTTCGTGATGCCACGGGTGGGGAGCCGGGCGCGTTTCAATCCATCCCGATGCGGGACGATGGCCAAGGGGGGGACGCCCTGGCCGGGGACGGTTTTTTCACCAGCACACTGCCGTCGCAGCCGGACGGCACAGTGGTGGAGTTTTATTTGGAGGTCACCGATGCGCTTGGCCAAGCGCGCACGTGGCCGGCACCCGCGCGGCGGCTCGATGGCGCGCTTGGCCAGGCGGCCAACGCGGTTTATCTGGTGGACGATTCGCCAGTGGATTCCGGGCCGTTGTATCGCGTGGTGATGACCGGGCCGGAGCTTCGCGACCGGGAGAGGATTACCAGCGGTTCACGTTCCGATGCGCGCATGAACGCGACGTTCATCAGCCGCGATGAAAACGGGACGATCTGCCGATATCTCGTCGGCGTGCGCAATCGCGGCAACGGGTCGCGAGGTCGCAAGCCAAGCAATTTCCGGATTCATTTCCGCAGCGATAGACCGTGGAGAGGCCAGACCGACCTGAACCTGAACGGCCAGTTTTCATGGGTGCAACATATCGGCAGCGTCCTCTCGCTGAAGTCGGGTGTGGCGGCGGCGCGCGCTTGGCCGGTGCGCGTGCGGTTGAATCAAAACGACCCAACCGAGGCTGGGCCGGGCAGTTGGTCGTTCGGATTTTACGCCGCGCACGAGGTGCTCGACAGTCGCTGGGCGGAGGTGCATTTCCCGGCTGACAACGGCGGTAACCTGTACCGCGCGCGGCGCAATATCGCCCCAAGCGGATTTGAGTATCGCGGCGGGGAGGCGGACAGCTACCGCAACACCTGGTTGAAGTCGACCAACACCGCCGAGGACGACTGGTCGGACCTGATCGAGATGCTGGGTGTGCTCGACTCGGAGGAGGAACTGTCGCTCGATCGCGTCCGCGAGGTGATCAATGTCGAGCAATGGCTCACGCACCTCGTGTTGATGGCGTTGATCAACAACAGCGAGTCGAGCCTCAACACCGGTTTCAATGATGACTACTGTTTTTATCGTGGCGTGGATGACCCCCGTTTTCTGCTCGTGGCGTACGACACCGACACAATCCTCGGCAAGGGCGATACCGGCTCGTCTCCCGGTGCGACGTTTTTTGGGGCGGCTAGAATCCCTGCGCTGAATCGTTTGCTGCGTCACCCGGAGATCGAACCACAGTATCGGCGCACGCTCACCCGCCTACTCAACACGGTTTTCTCCGAAGGCGAGTTCAATGCGCAGCTCGACCGGTCGCTTGGCCATTACGTCCCGGAGAATGTCCGGGGCGAGATGAAGTCGTGGATGAACAGCCGCCGCCGAGCCGCCGCCGAATTATTCGGGGAGGAGCCCGAGCCAGACGGCACAACGCTCGTGGCGTTAGATCATGAATGGCGTTTTGAGGACTCTGGCACGGAGCCGGCCGGGGACTGGTTTGCGATCGATTTCGACGACTCGGGTTGGGCCAGCGGCCCCGGTCCGCTGGGGCATGAGGACGACAAACTGGAAGTGCCACTGCGCACACCGGTGGACTACGAGCGGGGGAAGGTGGCCTATTATTTCCGGGCAACCTTTGAGGTGCCGGAGGATGCTGGGGCGGCGGCGGCGCGCGTCACGCACTATGTCGATGATGGCGCGGTGTTTTACCTGAACGGCGAGGAGTTCGGCGATCGTTTCCGGATGCCGGCCGATGCTGAAATCGATTTCGAGACGCTGGCAGACAACGGGGGCGACGCGCGTCGGAATTCGTTCACATTTGATCCTGCATTGCTGAACGCCGGGAAAAACACGATTGCCGTGGAGGTGCATCAGGCCAGTCGCAGCAGCAGTGATGTGTTGTTTGGACTGCAACTCACGGTGGAGGACAAACCTGGGTCGCCGGGCAGGCCGGAAATCGTGGTGCAGTTGAACGAAGTCGCAGCACAGGCCGATGGCACCGGCTGGGTTGAGTTGTTCAACTCGGGCGACTTGGAGGCTGACGTGGGCGGGCTGCAGTTGACTGACGACCCGGCCAAGCCTGCCCGGTGGACGATCCCGGAAGCGGCGATGATCGCGCCGGGAGGGTTTTACCGGTTCACGCTGCCGGTGGCGTTGCCCGTGGCGGAGGGGCGACTGTTTCTCGTCGATCAGGTCGCCGGCATTTTGGACTCGCTTGTTTTTGGCCGGCTGCCGGTTGGCTATGCGCTTGGCCGTGTGCCGGACGGATCGCCCGCTTGGGCTCTGGCCACATCAACGCCCGGCGAGCCGAACGCTGCCGCGCCGCTTGGCAACCCGCTTGGCCTGCGGATCAACGAGTGGATGGCCTCGCGCCGCAACGGCCCGGATTGGCTTGAGTTGTTCAACCCCGAGCCAATGCCGGTCGCACTTTCCGGTCTGACGATATCGGATCGCCTGGTCCAGCGCGGCCTCGATCCGTTTCCGCGGCTGACGTTTCTCGAGGGCAACGGCTACTGGCAACTGGTCGCGGATGCCGGCTTGGCCAAGCGGGCGGATCAGCTTGGCTTCAAGCTGCGTCGATCCGGGGAGACGATCGTGTTGGCGACATCGAACGGGGTGCTGATCGACGCCGTCGAGTTTGGGCAGCAGCAGCGCGATGTCTCCGAGGGACGCTACCCGGACGGGGCGGTGCAAATCGTTTCGTTCAATAGTACGCCGACGCCGGGCCGGCCGAATCGCTTGGCCAAGCCGGTGGATGACGGCCGGGAATTGCAGCTGCAGATCACCCGCCGGGAGGGACGTTTGCGTTTGCTGCTGCTTGGCCCGGAGCGGCTGCGGGTGGAGCTGCAGTCGAGCGACGCGCTTGACCAGGGCGAGTGGAAACCGGTCGTGGCAGTCACGTTGGTTGATGGCCGGGCGGAGTGGCTGCTGCCGGCGCAGGAAACAGTTCAGCAGTACTACCGTCTGCTCGTCCTGCCCGATGGTGAATAGTGTCGCCGTGCAGCCGCGCGGTTTAAAAGTGTCGTTTAATTTTCTGCCGAAGGGCAAAAAATACATCGCGCACATTTACAGCGACGACGACTCAGCGAACACCCGCACAAACGTGGGCATCGAGAGCCGGGAAGTGACAGCGGATTCCGTTTTTGAAAAACACCTGAGCAAGCAGGGAGGCGTCGCCATCCGCCTTACCCCGAAAAACTAACCAAGCGCTTGGCCAAGCGGGTTCGGTGTAGGCGAAAGCATAAGCTGGAAAATCCCGTTGGGATTTTCAATTACAGCTATTCTTCAAAAGGAAATCGCCTCAGTCATGTCGAGCGTCAGGCCAATGTTGGAATAAATTATTTCGCTTGGCCAAGCGGGCTGGTAGGTTGCCGCGCCTGCCCGGTGGGGCGGAGTTTGAGATGGAGTATAAAAATACGCTGAACCTTCCGCAGACGGATTTTCCGATGCGCGCCGGCCTTGTGCAACGCGAGCCGGAGCGCTTGGCCAAGTGGTATGCGGACAGCCTGTACGAACAGATCCAGAAGCGGCGCGAGGGCGCGGAGCGTTTTTTGCTGCACGACGGCCCGCCGTTCGCCAACGGCGATGTGCACATCGGCACGGCGCTGAACAAGATTCTCAAGGATTTCATTCTCAAGTACCAAACAATGCGCGGCAAACACGTGCCGTACGTGCCGGGCTGGGACTGCCACGGGTTACCGATCGAGTTCAAGGTCACGCAAAAAATGCGAAAGGACGGCAACACCGACGCCACTCCGGCCGCCATCCGCAAGGCGTGCGAGGAGTACGCGCTTGGCTTCATCGACACACAACGCGAGCAGTTCAAGCGACTCGGTGTGCTCGGCGAGTGGGACAACCCGTACCTCACGCTGAACCCAGCCTACGAGGCGGAGGAACTGCGGCTGTTCGCCGACTTGGTCGAGAAGGGATTCGTCTATCGCGGCAAGAAGCCGGTCTATTGGAGTATCCCGTGCCGCACGGCGTTGGCCGAGGCGGAGGTGGAGTATCAGGACCACGTCAGCCAAAGCGTGTATGTGAAGTTCCCGATCGTGGGCGAGACCAACATGCACCTGTTGATCTGGACCACCACGCCGTGGACGCTCCCGGCCAATCTCGCGGTCGCGTACAACTCACAATTCGACTACCAGCTCATTCGCGTCGGGGAGGAGGCGCTGCTTGTCAGCGTGCCGCTGCTCGACACGGTCGTCGAAAAATGCGGCTGGGCAGGGGACTTCGAGATTCTGCGCACGGTGCAGGGGGATCAACTGGAGGAGTTTGAGTACCACCACCCGTTCTGTAATCGCACCGGCAAGCTGTTCGCCGGGGACATGTTTGTGGACGACAGCGCCGGTACCGGTCTGGTCCACATCGCACCCGGCCACGGTCAGGACGACTACAATCTCGGACGCAACAACGGTCTGCCGATCTACTCGCCGGTGGACGACAGCGGCCGCCTCGCTCGTACGGCAGACCTACCGGAGGAACAGCAGATTTCCGACCAACTGGTTGGCAAACAAATCCTTCCAAAAAACGGCCGGAGCGAGGCCAACGAAGCCGTCATCGAGGTGCTGAAGGCCGGTGACAAGCTTGCCTTTGAGGAGCGTTACGAGCACAGCTACCCGCACTGTTGGCGCAGCAAGTCGCCGGTGATTTTCCGTGCGATGGATCAGTGGTTCGTCAACATCGACCACGACGGTTTTCGCGACAAGGCGCTCGCCGCGATCGACAGCGTCAACTGGGTTCCCGGCTGGGGCCGCAACCGCATTGAGGGTGCCGTGCAGTCGCGCCCCGACTGGTGTATCTCCCGGCAGCGATCGTGGGGTGTGCCGATCCCGGCATTTTACGACGCACAGGGCGAGCCAATTCTCGACGCACGCATCGTGCGCAACACCGCTGATCTCGTGCAGGAGCATGGCTCCAATGTCTGGTTTGAGCGCGAGCTGGCCGACCTGTGGGCTGCGGTCAAGCCGGACGACTGGGACGGCGCCGAGGCGGTTGGCAAATCCACCGACACGCTTGACGTGTGGATCGATTCCGGTTCGTCGTCGCGTGCCGTACTGATGCAACGCAGCGAGCTGGGCCGTCCGGGTGCCGAGGCCGGCACGCCCGACGCATGGCAGGCCGACTATTACCTCGAGGGCAGCGACCAGCATCGCGGCTGGTTTCAATCGTCGCTGCTCCTGTCGCTCGCCGGCAACGGCGTTGCGCCCTACCGCAACGTGTTGACCCACGGCTTCATGGTCGATGCCGATCGCGAGAAGATTTCCAAAAGCAAACAGGACGGCGGCTATGCCAAGCCGCAGACTGCCGAGGCGTACGTCGGCAACTACGGGGCGGACATCGTCCGGTTGTGGGTGGCATCGCAGGATTTCCGAAACGACATCACCGTCAGCGAGGAGCGCATCAAAAAGGTCGCGGAGGCGTATCGCGGCATCCGCAACGCCCTCCGTTATCAACTCAGTAACCTGTACGACTTCGATCCCGCGCAGCACACCGTTGCCGACGACGAGTTGACCGGGCTCGACCGCTGGATACTAGACGCCTTCGCCAAGCTCGATGCCGACGTTCGTGCGGCGTTCGATGCGTGCGAGTTTCACGCCGCCTACCAGCGGATCACGCAATTTGTTTCCGTGGAACTGTCGGCTGTTTACCACGACACCGTCAAGGATCGGCTCTACACCTCACCGGCAAATTCGCCGCGGCGCCGATCCACTCAGACTGCGCTTTATCGGCTTATCCAGTCATTCACCAAAATACTTTCGCCAATGCTTGCCTTTACCGCTGACGAAGCGTGGGAAGCCATCCCGCACCTCGACAGTGGCAGTGTACACTTGGCCGACTGGGAACCGTTCGAGTTCAGTATCACCGACAACGAGGCGGCCAACTGGCAAACCCTGTTCGCCATCCGCGAACGTGCTCTGCCGGTGTTGGAGGAGGCGCGGCAGGCCAAACGCATCGGCAAGGGTCTTGAGGCCTGCGTGGCCCTCACCGGGACCGGCCGTGAGCTCGAGGTTGGCCAGACGCATCAGGAAGATTTGCGCGAACTCGTCAATGTATCGCAGTTAACCTTGAACGAAGGTGAGTCGGAGGAACTTCAGGTGACTGTGGTCAATGCCGACGGGGAAAAATGTGAACGCTGCTGGCGCTGGGAACCCAGCGTTGGCTCTCACGACGAGCACGCCACCCTCTGCACCCGCTGCGTTGAGTCGGTGAGTTAACGCCGTTCCGCTTGGCCAAGCGCAGCTAAAGAGTCTCGAGATAGGAGATCAGGTCACGGAGTTGATACTTTGTCAGGAGCGCTCCCATCGGTGGCATCACCGAGGTTTTTGTCTTGGTGATTTTTTTGATCTCTCCACTGGAAATCTCAATCGTTTTTCCCTGAGGTGGAACCAGCGAGAGCGACTGGTCAGTTTGTTTTTCGACGCGCCCTACGAGTGATTTGCCGTTTGTGAGTTCCACGATGGTTACGCTGAAGCCCTCCGCGATTTCCGAGTTTGGCGTGATGAGCGAGCGCAGTAGGTATTCCTTATCGACCCGCTCACCGATGCCGGCCAACTCCGGCCCGACCTGATTCCCCTGACCGCCGGCGTCGTGGCAACGGACGCACTGGGCGGCCACGTGATTCTCGTAAACCTGCTTCCCCTTCGCGGCGTCCCCGCCAACGAGAGTGACCATGTATTGGGCGATCGGATTTTCCGCAGGTTGCCCGGCTTCATACCGTTTGATGAACTGTTTCAGCCTTTTTGATTGTCGGGCCTTGGCCGCGGTGACCACGTCCAGTTCCAATGCCTTGGGCAGTTTGCCATCCAGCATTGATTCGAAAATCCTGCTTAGGATTTTGTGGCCCTCGTCGCTCATATCCCTGCCGAGGCTGCCGATGAATGCCTGTTGCGCCGGTTCACTGAGCTTGCTCCAGTTATCGGACAGTTTTTTCGCGAACAGCACGGGCGCGGTCTCGGCTAGTTTTTGAACGGCGGCCACTTGGATTTGTGAGTGCCTGTTTCGCGTCAGGTCGAGAAGCGGTTGGGCGATGTCCTCTTTTCCGGTGATGGACTGGACCGCCTGCACCCGGGCCGCCAATTCCTGTGACTCGGACCTGGCAATGACCAAGAGCGGCCCGACCCCAAGATTGATTTGAAGCCACTCACAAAGCCGAATCAACTCAGCGAGTACTTCCCCGTTGGCAGACTCGAACAGATGTTGGAGGTTCGCTTTAACCAAGCGCTTGGCGTAGCCGTTGTCTCGTTTGGAGAGCGTTCGAACGCGACCCTCGACACGGTCAACAAATGGCCGGCGATTCCAGTCGCGCAGACAGAGCAACGCCTCGGCGCGCATGGTGTCCGGCTTGGTTTTGTCCAGTGCGTAGTCAATCAGGCGCTGCGCGTTTTCCGGGCGACCGACGCGAAGGTTCGCGCTGAGAAGTCGCCGTGTGATCGCCTCGGATTCGCGGTCGTTGCCGGGCAGGAGATTCGCCACGCTGGGCAGAGTCTCGAGGATTGATTCGTCGTCGTGGATTGCGCTGACGGCCTCGCGTAACACCCACTCATTTTCGTCGTTCAGGAATTTTTCAGCACCGGTGTGCCTGAGTCGTCGCAGGGTGGCCACCGCAGCCACGCGAACGGCGGCGGAGCCGTGGCTGTTCAATGCAATCAACTGTTCCGGCTCAGCGCTGCCGGTCAGTCCCATAATGGCCGCGTGCCGGATGTAGGCGTCCTTGTCGTTGTTGCGCTCGAGGAGAGCGAACAGGTGTGAAGTCGTTTCGGAGTTGCCCGCTTGGCCAAGCGCCATCGCAGCGTGAAACTGCACCCGGGCGTTCTTGTCGTGAAGTAGATTCACCAGCCTTGGCGCGGCTAAAGTCAGCGCGCGTGTGCCGGCCAGCTTGGCTGCTTGGGCGCGGATCTCGGCATCGTTGTCTGCAAATGGAAGCCGCTTGGCCAAGCGCTTGTCTCGCTGCTGGTCGGCGTCAAACTGGCCAAGGCCCCACATCGCGTGCACGCGCGCGAGCCGGTCGCCCTTGGGATCGGTGGCCAGGCCAAGCAACTCATCAAACCGATCGCGCCTAGCCAACTCGAACTGCGCCTCGAGCCGAATCCGCTGATCCGCATGGGCGAGCAGATAGACGAGGAACGAATTCGTGTGGCTGCCGAAATCGCTACGGAGCAGCTTGGCGACCTGTTTGCGCTGCTCCGATTTTCGAATCGCCGGATCGTCGACCACCCAGATGCTGCCAAGTTCGTTGGGCTGCCATTTGCCGTCCCAGTTGGCGACGTACAGCGAGCCGTCTGGGCCGAAGTTGATAGCGCTGGCCATCATCCCGAACAGGAAAATGTGTTCGTCGACCATCTTAAAATACGCGCCCTTCGGCTTGGTCTTGAATGCGGTCACCTTTTGCACGGGAAACTCGCACAGGAAAAACGCGCCCTTATAGCGGTCGTTCAATGCCGTACCCGGGTTGTACTTGAAGCCGCCCGGACCAACGGAAAATTCGCTCATTGGCGGCGTGATGTAGGCGGCCTGCCCGGGCCAGTGCGGGAGCCAAAGTTTTTCATCGATCCACGGACAATACTCCGGTGTCTGGGTGCGGCCGGGCCAGCCCCCTTTTTTGAATTGCCAGTTCAAACGCCAGCCGGAATCGCTTCCCTCGGTGATGTAGACGAACCGTTCGCGTTCCTCGCGGATGTCGCCGTCGTTGTCCACCGAGAACAGGTTACCGAACTCGTCAAATGCCAGTTCCTGCACATTGCGCAGCCCGGTGGCAAACACCTCGAGGTCGCTGCCGTCCCAGTTGCATCGCAGCACGCCGCCGGTGTTCGGGTGATGCAGCAGCCGACCCTCGCGCGTACGAACCGAGAAGCCGTTGTCGCCGACCGAAAAGTACAGCTTCCCGTCCGGCCCGACCGTCAGCCCGTGCAGGTCGTGACCGTCAAACGCAGCATGCACGCCGAACCCGTGAAAAAACACCTCTCGCTTGTCGGCGTAGCCATCCTCGTCGATGTCATTCAACTTCCAGACATCCGGGTAAATTGTGGCGAACACATCACCCCGGTACGGGAGTACCCCGGCCATCACGCCATTGATCTCCTGATTGAACCCCTCGGCAAACACCTTGGCGACATCGGCTTTGCCGTCATCGTCGGTGTCCTGCAGCAGATGAATCCGCTCCTTGACCGCCATCAAGTCGCGCCAATCGTGCGAGCCGTCCCCGTTCCGGTCTGCCAGCCACGACTTGTTTTGTTCGCTGAGTTCAGGCGCCATCTTTGTTCGGAACATCCGGCGCAACTGCGGGATGGTCTCACTCGAAAGATCGTCGATTACCCATTCCTTGTGACTACGAATGTCAATATCCACCGTGCCACGGCGAGCGGTCTCCACCACGTACAACCGACCCTCGTAGTCGAAACTCAGCGCGACCGGATTGAGCAACATCGGCTGCCTTGCCCACTCCGTCAGGCGCAACGACTTGTCGTGCAGCTCAAACGGAATCTGAACCCGGGGATTCTGCCCAAGCGCCTGGCCAAGCCCGAGGATCATGCCCAAGACCCAGACCGAGGGCAGTGCAATTGGTTTGAAATTATTCGTTAGCACGGTACGCCGGGATTGTCTCCGGTTCCTTGTCCAATTCAACCTTTCATTAGTCTCTTGGAAACTGTTGCGCTTGGCCAAGCGCTTGGCTTGACGCCTCCAGTGTTGAGGGGGAGGATGGCCGCACCCAGTTTGATTATGACAACTCCTCAAGTTTCCATGATTCGTCGTCGTGCTTTTCTCAAGACTGCTGCTGTGGCCGGTGCCGGCGTGACGTTCCCGATGGTGGTGCCGCGGCGGGTGTTCGGTGCCAACGAACGGCTCAACGTCGCTGCGATTGGTTCCGGCGGCAAGGGGCAGGTCGATATCGACGGCTGCGAAAGCCAAAACATCGTCGCGCTTTGTGACGTCGATCCCGGCAGGGCGGCGCATATGTTCAAGCGTCACGCCAAGGCGCCGAAGTATGCCGACTTTCGCAAGATGCTGGAAAAGGAGGCCAAGCACATCGATGCGGTGATCGTGTCCACCCCGGATCACACCCATGCCCCCGCCGCCGCGATGGCCATCCGGCTGGGCAAACATGTCTACTGTCAAAAACCGCTGACGCACTCCGTTTTCGAGGCACGCGTGCTGACTGATCTCGCGCGCAAACATAAGGTCGCCACGCAGATGGGCAATCAGGGTCATTCCAACCCGGACTCGCGTCGGTACGTTGAGTTGATTCAAGCCGGTGTGCTGGGTGACGTGAAGGAGGTGCACATCTGGACGGATCGACCCATCTGGCCGCAGGGCATAGGCCGCCCGGCCGGTTCGCCGCCTGTGCCGAAGGGGCTGGATTGGGATCTGTGGCTGGGGCCGGCGCAGGAGCGGCCGTATCACCCCGCCTATCATCCATTCAAGTGGCGCGGGTTTTGGGACTTTGGCACCGGCGCGGTGGGTGACATGGGTTGCCACAACTCCGACCTCGCCTACTGGTCTCTCGACCTGCGTAACCCCACTACACTTTCGGCAGAGTCTTCTGACAACAACCCGGAGACCGCTCCCAAGTGGTCGGTCATCACCTATCACTTCCCCAAGCAGGGCAAGCGCAAGCCGGTCAAGGTCGTCTGGTATGATGGCGGCAAAAAACCGGATCCCGCTCTGGCCGGGCAAAAGTCGCTACCCGGCAACGGCTCCATTCTTATCGGCAGCAAGGACTCACTTTACATTCCGATGTACTGGGGCAAGGGGACATTTCTCTCGGGAGCAACCGAGGTGGATCACAAGGATGTGCCGGAGAAGTTTGAGAAACCAAAGGACTTCAATCGGCACCACTACCTCGAGTGGATCGATGCCTGCAAGGGAGGCCAGCCGGCTTGGTCGAATTTTGATTATGC
>CETG01174199.1_pt1 | contig 25644 bp, 21 predicted proteins | sample 361471 | NCBI WGS metagenome assembly CETG01 (sample SAMEA2622696, study PRJEB7988) | marine metagenome | isolation source: saline water (ENVO:00002010), including | reverse complement strand
CACCTCAAGGTTGCTGGGGCATTGGTTTTCCAATGGAATCTGTGAGGTGACAGTATGAGTCATGGGACTCTGGTAATGATGCATGGCATGACTGGAACCGCTGAAATGATGAAGCCGCTTGCAGAAAGCCTAGTTCCTAAGGGGTGGTCAGTAATGTGCCCCCAGGCGACAATAAAGCACCCTGCTAGTGGAGGTTTTGCATGGTGGCTGAGGGCCGATGACCCAGCCCTTCCCCTTGACGAGGTTTCCCAGGCTCAAGTTGATGAGTCGCTAATGCACGTTCGGGAGTCGCTCCCAGATGAGCCGGTGATAGTTGGAGGGTTTTCCCAGGGAGGGGCTATCGCATCGGCCCTAATGGGGACTGATTCAAGTGACAATATCGTTGGATTGGTCCTTATTGGAACCAAGACTGTTCGTGACGAATCACTCAGGGGCTCTCTTCCTTTCCTAAGGCCTCGTCCCATAGTGTGGATGCACGGGACCGGTGACCACCTTGTTCCGATCGAGCTAGCCAGAGAGCATGCTGACATCTTCGAGGATGCAGGATGGCCAATTACTAGGCTGGAGCATGAGAAGGGGCACATGGTGAATCTGAATCAGTTAGATGAACTGAGGAATGCCATTCAAGATATGGCAGAAAACGCTCATAGATAGTCCATCAGGTGGTCGGACCCGCCTACAAAGATTGGGTCTTCACCTCTAGTGTCGAAAACAACTGGTACGGTACGATGCCCTGTCTCCATGACGAGTTCCCTCCTCATTCCCTCGTAATGGTCAAGATTGACCTCGACATAGGTTAGGCCGTTGGCTTCCAATGTCCTGGATGCCCTGACGCAGTACGGACATATCGTCTGGCTGAAGAAAACGAAGTCCGTATCGGCGGACGTTAGATGATCAAGAAACGACGCCATCCCTTCCCACACTCTCATTTTCTTCCTCCCACCAACCATCTGGAGTCTCGCCGAGATCGCCATCCGGCTCATCGTCGCCGCCTAAACGTCCCTCGAGGACACGGTCGCATTCGTCCGGATCGATGAAGACTAGAATCACTACGGTGAATAGGGTCAATGCCGCTCCCAAGTAAAGTGCTGAGATGTAGTCAAAAATCTCAACCATTCTGCCGGTGAATTGGTATGCAATTACTGCGGAGAGATTGAACATCGACATATATGCTGTGAACTGGGTTCCTCCTGCCTTGCTGTAAGTGAGTCTCATCGAAACCGAGATGATACAAATCCATGCAAGGCCACTAATTATGGCCCTTAAACAAAGATAAACGGTCATTATTCCGGTATTGGTCCAATAAGGCTCAAGCATTGCGAGGCCAGCATTCCCAAGAGCAAGTAGAGTGAATCCTACCATTGCAACTTCCCTTACTCCAAACCTATCGCCCAGGAAACCGCCCAGTATCTGCCCCGCCATAAGGAAGAGAATCACAATTCCTCCCATGATTCCGTTGTACTTCGTCTGTGTCCATCCTGCCTCATTGATGAAGATATCAACCACTATCGGATCGACGAAGACGTACATCTCAGAAAGGAGGCAGAGGAATATGAGCAAGAAAGAGGACCTGAGAGAGAACCCCTTGACTATATTGTAGGCAGGAACTGCAAGTCCAGACCTAGCCTGACCGCCCAGGGGGTTCGATATACGGAAGTCGGAAACGGCTGGCAAAAGGAATTTTCCAATCGCTATTCCCGACATTGATAGCAAGAAGGCGTACCATCCCACTTTCTTTAGTGGTGAGGCTACGGTGTCGAATGAGTCCACGCCCGAAACGAGGTAGATTATTCCCAATGCGCCTCCAATAAGCATCACTACTATGCTTGCCCATAGGAGTGCAGCGATACCCTGTATCTGGTCCCCATACAGGTTTCCGGAGACCCAGCTGGCGACTCTGAAATCATCTTCGTGATCATCTTCCCACGGGAGAGCCTCTTCGGCTTCCCACAGATTCTCCTGGGAGGCGTCAGAGTCGTCATAATTATCTTGCCCGGGAGAGGACCTCTGCCATGGGAACAAGCGATCACTAGGCCTCTCTCTAAGGAAGAGGGGTAGACACATTATCAGGGCCAGAAGAGGGAGTTGGACCATAATTGCGGCTTTAATGCCAAAGTCCAATACTAGCATTCCGACCACTGCTCCTCCAATTATTATCCCACCCCTCTTTGCTGCGAACATGAAGCCGTTAGCCTTCGCAACCTCGTCGGGCTGGAGAACGTCGACTGCCAAGGCGTCCACGCTCACATCTTGTAGTGACGAGAACAGGTTGTGTACGAATAACATCAGGGTCACGAGTTCTATTGATGCATTCAGATCGGGTACGAAAAGTAATGCACCCAAAGTAACAATCATTCCAGTCTGAGCAAAGAGGATCCAAGGCCTCCTTAGTCCGTAAGAAGGGAACTGGACTGCATCGACCACTGGCCCCCAAATGAACTTGAAAGTCCAAGGTAGTGCTATGGTTGCAAATAGGGCAGCTATCTGCTCCGGAGACGCTCCGTTAGCAACCAGGAAGGCGACGAATGTCACCGAGGTGAATCCTGCAGGCAGGCCCTGGGCAGTGTAGAGTATGGAGAGAGAGACGTACCTTCTGAATTGGTTCTCAACCAGAGACTTGCCATCGTTCCAGGAATCCCTAGCTGAGTTCCACCTGCCTGGAATTAGACGGGGGTCAATTGCTGAACCGACTTTACTTGCAATGGTGTAGATGCCCATATGTTCCGATACGACGAGTTCGTCTTTACCTCTGATCTTTGAAATCCAACGCTCCCTTACCGAAACGAAGCCGATAAGTGCAACTGAAGCTATGAATGGAATCCAGAATATTGAGCTGCTCAATTTTGTTAATTGCCCCGAGGAACTACCCGAGGCCTCTCCATCGATGAGTATGACTCTTCTGGAATCAATGGGGGAGATACTGTTCTCTGAAGCGACTAGGCGTGCGTAAATTGTGGAGTTGCCAGACTTTTCATGCGGATCTAGCTTGACTCTCCACTGTCCCCAGTCGCCGGAAATGTCTGCTGCCCCCTTCCACTCGCCACCTCCAACGCGAACCTGCACTAGGCCCATTCCCGGTGCCACTCCTGATGCAGTTCCTGAGATATACGACTCGTTTCCTATATGCTGCAGAGTTTCTACATACATGCTAACATTGAGTGATCTGTCGATGCTGCCTGCTGCCTCGACAAACGCTAGTGGGTCGGCCTGACCGAACCCGAACTCGTTGTCCGGGCGAGTCTCCAAGATGCTGCAGTCATTGAATCCAGGGTCATCCAGCAACTGGAGATCCCTCTCGATGGAGTGTGCAGAGATGATGTCCTTGAACTCAGAGGGGGTGATGTCAGGATTGGCCTCGACCATCAGGGCGGCTATGCCTGCCATCAAGGGGGTAGCCATGCTAGTTCCCGACTTGCTGGTATATCCATCGCTAGTCGCAGCGTCTGGAGCCATGATGCTGGAGCCTATGGTAGCGACGTCTGGCTTGACCCTGCCATCTGATGTGTACCCTCGACTGCTGTAAATAGCTAGGGCGAGATCCTTGTCCAAGCTCGCCACTGTTACTGGAAGATTTGCATCGCCTGGACTGTCTATCGTGTTACATCCGGCAAATGTTGCACCTCCGAACTCATTACCTGCTGACAGTGTGGTGATTATTCCAGCCTCCACCACGGCATCCATCTGTCTGCTCCAAGCTGAGCTTCCGTCGTTGTCGAAGTGTATCTCCAACTGCTGCTCGCCAAGAGATGAAGTGACTATGTCGATGCCATACTTGTCCTTGTTATCTATGGCCCACTGGGCCCCTTGAATGACGTCCTCTATGTCCCCATCACAACATGCTAACAAATTGATCAGGAATGCTCCGGGAGCGGCTCCCACATATCTGAGGCCTGTGGTTGGTTCTGTCTGCCCTCCCCCTGTCCCAGCGGCTATCCCTGCCACGTGACTCCCATGAGTTCCTGAGTCGTAAGATGTGGAAGGGTCCTGCTCTGAATCTGTGAAAACGGAATCGAAGAATGCAATAATCTTGGGATCACAATCAATCGGGATTGGATTGGGATTGGTTGGGTCCGGATCTGGCTGATCGCATCCCATAGTGAATGGCTCATCATCCATGTCGTTGAGGCCCTCGTGATCCCCCCTAACCCCTGTATCGAGGATAGCAATGACTGAACCCGTGCCGTCGAACCCGAAGTCGTTCCACACCTGGTCAACTCCCATGTTTGGAGCAGCCTCGTGCATGTTCGCCTCTGCAAGACCGAGGTCCTCGATCATGACCACTCCTGGAAGGGAAAGTATGCCATTACCAGAAAGTATCGAGGCGAAGGGCGCTGTTGCTATTACGGCGTCGAGGTATTTCGGCCTGAAGGTGGTCGTCACCCCCAGTTCCTCGAGAGCTGAAACGTCTGCATCAGTTGGGTGGTGATTGTAGTCAACGAAGATCCTGGCGCTCCCCTCTGGGGCCCTCCTCCACCATTCTTGCTGAACCTGTTCTGGTTGTTGCAATAACCACTCAAGTCGGTCGTCGATTGAATCTGAGTCCTTGTCCCTGCTCCAGTGTAGCCACCACTCAGCGTGCAATTCGGACTCTGCGCTAGGAGCCCATTTACCATCCGCATCCAATCCTCCCTTTCCATGCTCGACTGGTGAAATCGATGATGAGGCAAGTGGGATGATGAATAGCAGCACCAGAGCTGATGCTATCGCTGACGAACGCCCCACCATGGGTGGGGCGATGAATGGTCACGTTTATGGGTTCGGACTAAAGTATCTGAAAGCCTTCATCCTCGTAATCCCAGTCTAATATATCCCAATCAGCCGATTTCAGTGATTTTCGGACGTCTTCGGTGGCTGAGGGGTGGCAAATCAACGCAGCGAAGCCTCCTCCTCCGGCACCGACCGCTTTCCAAGAGGAGACCATCCCTGAGTCAACCATCAGTTCGAAGGTTTCTCTGAAAGGTTCGTGGATTCCTCGGTCTATGGCGTCGACGCCCTCTGAAGTCCTCCTCATTGAATCGACGATCAGATCTCTTCTATCCTGTTGAAGTCCTGTTGCCATGCCCCTAACAGCCGAACGGATGGCGTGCAAACCCTCGATTACATCCTTATCGCCCTCAGAATACCTGGACCATACGGGACCGTGGAGGTTTCCTGACTTCCTACTTATTCCGGAATTTACCAGCAATAGATGCTTGTGAAGCCATGCTCTGGACGATCTCATTGGCTCGAAGGGCATACGTTCAACTCTTTCACCGAAGAAGATTAGGTGGTTGAATCCCCCCAGGGCCGATGCCCACTGATCCTGCCTGCCACCTAGGTTTCCTGCTCTTGCTTCGATTTGGTAAGCCCTCTCTGCGATATCCTCTGGCGTGTCATTAGGGGAAGAAAGGGCGGCTCTAGCTACGTTCATTGCGCCGCTAGATCCTAGTCCTGAACCGGAAGGGACTCCAAAGGAGAAACTCACTGAGGAGTCGTTTGATGTTGCCTTGACGTATCTGTTAATGGTGAAATTGACTACCTCTCCACCGAAGTCTTCGGTATAGGGCGGAACGTCAGTCCACCCTCCAGCCAAGTCAACCCTGACTGGAGCAATGACTTCCCTTTTCCCCTCCATGTTTCGCCGCCAACGTAAGTGAATGAGAATGATTCGGTCCGCAGAAGTCATGACCGAAAATAAGGGGTATGAATGGCCCCTCCGGGGAACATGGATTCCGACGTGGCAACTGCGATCAAGGCATTCGCATCGGGTCGACCTGTGATGATTTTCGACTCAGATTTCAGGGAGAAAGAGACTGATCTCCTTTGGCCGGCGACCGCTGCTACTCCAGAGGTCATGAGGAGGCTGAGGAAGGATTGCGGTGGCCTCCTCTTCCTGGCCATTGGGGATGAAGTGGGGGAGCTGTTTGGCCTGCCATGGCTTCAAGACATTCACACGCATGACTCTCTGGTAAAGGAAAATCCTGTGTTATCCAGGCTTGTTACCAACGACCTTCAGTATGATAGCAGGTCTGCATTCACACTGTCACTCAACCATCGTGAAACGTATACGGGAATTACCGATAGGGACAGGGCACTAACCACTCGAAGATTCGGTGAGCTTTCTGGGGAATTATTGGGGGGTGACGGTGATTCTGCAATGGATGCCCTCGGACGTGAGTTCAGAACTCCAGGGCACATCCCTCTCTGCCGTGAGTCTCCGGGAGGCCTCTCTACACGGCAGGGTCACACTGAATTGGCCGTTGCGATGGCTAGGCTTTCCGGCCAAGTTCCTTGCACCATTGGGGCAGAAATGCTTGAGCCGGAGGGCGATGGTGCACTATCATTGGATGGTGCTCGTGAATATGCATTAAAGCATGGAATCCCAATGATAACTGGTGACGATATACTGTCTTCTATGGGGATATAACAGGGCAATAACTAGACGTCGAGACAAGAGGGGGATGCATGGCACGAGTGATGGCGGTCGGTGTTTTCGATCTCCTCCATGCCGGCCATCTTCACTATCTAGAGCAGGCTAAATCACTGGGTGATGAATTGGTCGTAGTTGTAGCGCATGATGACACAGTTAGGGCTCAGAAGCATGAGCCTGTGACGAATCAGGATCTGAGGTGCAGGATGGTAAAGGGTCTGAAGCCGGTTGATGACGCAATAGTTGGGAATCCCCCTGGGACTCCAATATTCGACATTCTCAAGGTTGTGAAGCCGGACGTGATCGCATTGGGATATGATCAGAAGCACTCTATCGACTCTGTAAGGAGCGGATTAGACGGTCACGGATACTCCAATGTCGGACTGACAAGAGTTGAGGGGCTTTCAGATGACCTGGATGGAACGAGGAAAATCATCGCTAGGATTCTGGATCTTTGGCCGACCTCCGAAGGTGGGCCATACGAGGAGGACTAGAATGTACACTGGGATAGTCGCAGGGGTCGCTCCGGTCTCCAATATTGAGCAGGGCGACAGTGTTCTGAAAATTACAATTGGCCTAGATGGTTTTGATGAAGGGATCAAGGTCGGCGCTAGCGTTTCCCTGGACGGTGTTTGCATGACAGTTGTCAGCATTAATGGGAGCAGTGTTAGCTTCGATGCGATAGAGGAGACCCTACGAAGGACCACACTCGGGAGCCTAAAAAAGGGAGATTTGGTGAATGTAGAGAGGTCACTTAAGGTTGGAGATGAGTTGGGAGGGCACATCTTGTCTGGGCATGTTATGAGCAAGGCGCGTATTATCGAGAAAATGGAAAGGGGAGAGGGTCTTGACTTGAGAATCGAGAGTCCGAGTGGGGCTTCACCTTACATCCTTGAGAAGGGATTCATTGCAGTTGACGGGATGTCGCTGACCGTTGGAGAGGTTTCCGACAATTCGTTCAGCCTCCATATTATCCCCGAAACGATCAGATCCACTACTATAGGAAGCAAGGGCGAGGGGGACATGGTGAACATAGAGATAGACTCCAGGACCCAAGCCGTTATTGACACTATTAGGAGAATGGAGGTCGAAGGATGAGGATGGGGATAGTTTGTGGGTCATTCCACAAAGGTGAGGTCAGCAAGATGCTTGATTTCGCCATAGATGAAGCAGAGTCCAAGAAATGGGAGGTCGCTGAAACTGTGTGGGTCCCTGGTTCGATGGAGGCCCCCTTGGCCCTAGACAGATTGCTTCAACGGGAAGACATCCATGGAGCAGTGGTACTCGGCATAATTGAGAAGGGAGAAACTGACCATGGAATGGTGATGGGTCAATCCGTTACCAGGGCAGTAATTGAGTTGCAAATAAAGCACGGAAAGCCAATAGGACTGGGAATCATTGGTCCTGGGGCAGAGCCGGAACACATTGAGCCTCGACTGGAGCCACACGCCAGAGCAGCGGTTGGGGCGGTTGCCTCTATGGTGGAATGACAGAGGTAGAGTTGAAGGACGTCCCTACATTGGGAGGCTCGTGGCCGAGGGTGTTCGCAACGTCATCATCATTGGGTCCGGGCCTGCCGGTTACACTGCCGGACTGTACGCAGCTAGGGCACTTTTGGAACCACTGATGTTTGCTGGATACATGTCCGGAGGCCAACTGATGCTAACTTCCGATGTAGAGAACTTCCCCGGTTATCCATCGGGAGTCGGTGGGCCGGAGATGATGGTACATATGAGGGAGCAGGCAGAGAGATTCGGCCTCGAAGTCCATGATAGGAATGTGGAGAGGGTGGACTTCTCCAGCCGCCCTCACAAAGTTTGGGTCGAGGGCGAGGAGTTCAGAGCTGAGTCGGTAATCATCTGCACAGGTGCCGAGGCCATCTGGCTAGGGGCCGAGGGGGAGGAGGCCCAGAAGGGCAGAGGAATCTCCACATGTGCAACCTGCGATGGTGCGTTTTTCAGAGACGAGGAAGTCATAGTAGTAGGGGGCGGAGACTCTGCCATGGAAGAGGCCACGTTTCTTACCAGATTCGCGAGCAAGGTCACAATAATCCACAGAAGGGATGTTTTCCGGGCATCCAAAGTAATGTATGAGCGTGCCGATGCCCATCCAAAGATCGAAATCAGAACTTTCAGGCAAGTGAAATCTTGGACTTCTGACGAAAATGGCCTAACTGGCGCGATACTGGAAGATCCTAGAGATGGGAGTGAGGAGGAGATTTCATGCAGTGGGGCGTTCATTGCCATAGGTCACAAACCAATCACCCAGTATCTCGAGAACCAGGTCGAGATGGACGACGAGGGGTACATACTGCATAAGTCGAATACTATGACCAGTGTGGAAGGCGTCTTCGCGGCGGGGGATGTTGTGGATACGAGATACAGACAGGCCATTACGGCGGCTGGCATGGGATGTCAAGCAGCTATAGATGCTGAAAGGTGGCTAGAAGACCAACACTGAGTCCTTTGGACCGAAGGCCAAATGTCCTTGTGCGTAGTCGCAGGCACATGGTGGACCCGCTGAGCGAGGACGAGCGGAGGAGGTATGCAAGGCATCTAGTCCTCCCCCATGTCGGAGAGGAGGGGCAGACCAAATTGCTGGAGTCCTCTGTCTTAGTAGTTGGAGCAGGAGGTCTTGGCTCCCCAGCACTACTGTACCTGGCTGCAGCGGGAGTAGGCAAGATCGGGATTATCGATAACGACTCGGTGGATCTTTCGAATCTCCAAAGGCAAGTGATACACTCTTCCTCGGACATCGGCGATCCAAAGGCGGAGTCGGCGGCGAGGAGACTGAAGCGATTGAATGGCGATGGGGACTTCTTGCCGATTGTGGAAAGGCTGACTCAGGAAAATGCTTTGTCGATCATTGATGAATATGACGTTGTTATCGATGGGACTGACAACTTTGGGGCGAGGTATCTGATTGGGGATGCTTGCGAGATTCTTGGGAAACCATGGATTTTCGGTAGCGTCCACAGATTCGAGGGGCAAGTCTCCACATTCAACCACGAGGGGGGGCCCAACTACAGGGATCTATTTCCAGAACCACCGCCTCCAGAATTTGCTCCTAACTGTGCGGAAGCGGGAGTATTGGGTGTCCTCCCCGGCTTAGTTGGAACAATTCAGGCCACAGAGGCACTGAAGATAATACTAGGAATTGGGGACACCCTCAATGGGAAGCTGCTCACGGTCGACTCACTGACAATGATTACTAGGGTCCTTACATTCAATCGCAACCCTGAGAGGGGGGCTGTGACAAGCCTAGGAGACGATTCTATGGAGATGAGATCAATTAGCCCTGTTGATTTCATGTCTAAGAAGGAGGAGGGGTGGATGCCTTTCCTACTGGACGTGCGTTCTGAAATCGAAGAGGGTATAGTATCCCTGGATGGCACGGACCTGAGAATTACACACACTTCGGTCCCCCAACGAGTATCCGAAATTCCTTCTGACCGAGACATTGTTGTATACTGCAGGACAGGAGGCAGGTCTGGAGCTGTTGTCCGATTCCTAGTCCAATCTGGCTGGGATAATGAGAGGGTGCTGAACTTGGAAGGCGGGATACATTTGTGGTCTGATTCAGTGGATTCCAATATTGCTAAGTATTAATTGTGGTAAAAATATTTTCAGTGTATCGTTTTTATATGGTTAAATAGGGAAATTTACTTCCCATATTCATTAAATTATTGAATTATTACCCATATGTGGTGAAATTAATCTCAATCAAGCGAATAATTGTTGTACTATGTTCTCTACGGATAGGTCATGATGAAGCCTAGGCAAGGACTTTGGAAATGCCCAGATTGCTCAAAACATCAGGTCTGGAAGACAAGGAGCGGAGGCACGTCTAGACTAGATAGGACATGCATGGAGTGCGATTCCAGAGTCAGAGTGACCCTGGATAGATCGAGTTCAGGAAAGGGGAGGCGGAGGGAGGTCGAAGTGTGGGAGAGGGGTTTGTCGGTAAGCATAGATGAATTGGAGAGCGAATGCTCGAGAAGGGATCTGCGGGCCAAGGAGATGGGGCAGGATGCAGTTGAGGGCGTTTCGGGACCTCCGGCTCAAACGGATTTACCCACGATACATGCAAGATCATGGGAGCCTATTTCTGAATTGGAATTCGTACACTCACTACCGTCGAAGAGCGCAAGGTCGGAATTGCTCAGGTTCGTTGCAGAGAGGCATGACGGCCACATTGAGACTGTTGCCAAATGCTGGGACGAAGGGAGGGCCCCTCACTCATTCGATGGAGGTCAGTACCATGAATTCTCTATTGATCTTGTAAGACGGATTGGAGATGTCCTTTCGGAACGCATCCTTGGGCCGCTCATTGCGGAGGTTGGTGAATGTGAGGTTATGCCTCGTAGAACAGGGGCGAGTCACATAGGGAGGAGGAATGATAGGTTCCTACTGGACATCCGAATTTGCCTCAGGAGAATTGCTTACGAGTCGTCAATCAGTATAGAGCAGAGAATGCAATGGCAACGATGGATGACCCGGACTAGGATTATTGACGAGCATCTGAAGGAGCTTTTTACTGATGGGATACCAACTCCCGATGGTGGGAGATTCGGGGGCAAGGGATTCAGATCAACATGGCAAGAGGGGATCGTCGCCTGTGCCTCAGCGTTGGACAGGGCTGTTGACAAACAGGGGGATGGCCTTGATGATTCGGATATCGTGGCCCCGATGATCAGAGATGTAGGATTGGCGCTTGCAATGGGCCAGACTCCTCTGGAAGTGTTCACGGCTCAAATGGGGAAGTCCGGGTCATACATGGACGGCGGTAACGAGGGGTCGGGTGGTCGTGATCTGCACATTGGGAATTGGGAAAAGGGGATACTGCCCCCAACTGCCCCGCTGCCGATAGCCAGTGCCACGGCCACTGGCGTAGCTCTAGCATCACTTAGGATGGGACTGAAAAGGTTCCACTTGGCACCCGTAGGTGAGGGTTGCAGCAGCAGTGGAGAATTCTGGGAGGCGATGAATCTGGCCGGAACTCGTGGTTTGCCGATATGCTACATGATTCAAAATAATCAAATTGCACTAGATACGTTTGTAGTGGGGCAATCCGGTGCAGAGACATTTGGAGACAAGGGGTACGCGATGGGGATACCCTCGTGGACAATAGATGGTTCTGATCCTTCTCAATTCTATTCATCGGTTTGCGTGGCTAAGGAGATAGCCATGTCAGGAGGTGGGGCTACTCTGATCCACGTTGAAACCATGCGTGGATGTGGGCATGCCCATCACCATGATGACCTTTATTTGGGGTCAATCTCAGGAACTCCTCCTGGTTATGTAGATCAGGGGCTCCTTGCATACTGGTCAGATAAAGATCCGCTCCCGAACCATAGGAACCTGCTGATTAGCCTAGGAGGTAGCGAGAAAGAATTGCAGACCATGGAGTCAGAAGAAAGGGAGTTCGTTGACAATTCAAGGGCGGAGATGGAGGAGATGGCATGGCCAGAGGGCAACAGTGTGGGAGAGGGTGTGACTTCAATTTACAATGCGAGAAGTCATGCACAGCAGTTTGACACAATTAACTCGGAAAGGGAAGCTGGAGCAAGTGTGCTCGCCCCTGGAGAAGTTTCAATGCAGTTTTCCGATGCATCAAATTCTTGGACATTCAGCAGATCTATCCAGAATGCCATGGTTGTGCTGGCAGAAAAATATGGTGACCAGATAGTCTTCATGGGCGAGGACATGGAAGTCGCTGGTGCATTCGGTATGAATATCCCACTGAGGACAAAGGGGCATCAGTCCAAGTTGCTTGACATGCCCCTATCTGAGTCAATAATCATCAATTCCGCAACTGGGGCCGCCTTGGGAGGGATGAAGCCCATGGCAGAGATCCAATTCGGGGGTTTTGCCGCTCTAGCCATGAATCCACTGATCAACAATGCTGCACAGCTGAGGTGGAGGTGGGGTGCGGATGTGCCGATGACAGTAAGGATTCCATTGGGTGCAAAAACGAGGAGCGGTCCTTTCCATGCCAACATGATTGAATCTTGGTTCGTCAATGATCCGGGGCTGGTTATTGCCTTCCCGAGCAATCCACAAGACGCGTATGATCTGCTAATCGAGGGACACGCGCTTCCCGATCCATTCGTATTTCTGGAGCACATTGGCCTCTACGGCCTCAGAGGAGGGATTACAGGATGGGGCGATTCCATAAACCAGATTGTTGACACTGAGTCTGTACATAGGAGATTGGAGTCTGATGAAACATCCATTGGGAAGGCGAAGGTAGTCAGGGGTGGCAGGGACATAACAATTGTAACCTGGGGCGCCATGGTACATGTTGCTCTCGATGCTGCGGAAAGGGCCTCTGAGAGGGACATAGAGGTAGAGGTGATTGATTTGAGGACTCTGCAGCCGTTTGATGTTGAAACATGTGTCGACTCCATACTCAGAACAGGCAGACTGGTAGTCCTCCAGGAGGCTCAATGGACCGGTGGACTGGGGCACACTGTAAGCAGCAGGATACTAGAACAGGCATTTTGGAGTCTAGAAAGTCCACCTACAGTGATAGGCGCATTGGATACCCCGGTACCGTTCTCCCCCACACTGGAGGATCACACAATTCCAACTTCGGACCTAGTACTAAGACATCTAGTCAGGTCTTGTGGGTAGTTGTTTCTGAACATGGAAACGGTCATGAGTCCATCTCCTTTCGTAGTTGCATGGATGCTTCCATGTCATCTGACTGGCTATTGGTGATTGGGGGGTTCGCACTCCTTCTAGGAGGAGGGGAAGTCGTCGTCCAGGGTGCCGTTACTATAGCCAAGAAGATGAAGGTCCCTCCCTTACTAATTGGTTTCACCATTGTAGCAATAGGAACATCTCTTCCAGAGTTGGCAGTATCACTGGAAGCAGTAGCGGGAGGTCAACCGGATATTGCAGTAGGGGGAGTTTTGGGCTCCAATGTCGCCAATGTGATGCTTGTGCTTGGTACAGCATCAATCCTTGGTGCCGCTTCCGATCCGGGCGAGGGAGTGAGAAGGGACGCCTTGGCGATGATTCTTGCCACCTTGATTCTACTAGCGTTAGTCATTTTTGGAGAGATAACTTGGTTCTTCGGGATAATGATGCTGGCCCTTCTTGCTGGTTACTATTCTTACTCATATTTGAATTCGAAAGAAGATAGCGAAAGGAAATTGGAAGAGTCGTGGGTTCCCGATAATATTGTGATTGCAATGGTGGTCACCATTATCGGGGGTGCTTTGATCTGGAAGGGAGCGGAGTTCCTAGTCGATGGCGCTACAGGGATAGCTTCCGGCCTCGGGATTTCTGAGGCGGTCATAGGTCTGTCAGTCGTGGCTTTGGGAACTTCATTGCCCGAGCTTGCCGTAACTCTGGTCGCTGGCCTACGGGGGCAAGGAGGGGTTGCTGTTGGCAACATTCTTGGGTCGAATATGATGAACATCCTAGGCATCCTCGGCGCCACAGCAGCACTCGGTGGGGGGATTATGATTTCGTCAAACTTCGCAGACAGAGACATTTGGGTAGTCCTAGTAACTTCGGGACTAGTCGCCGCGATGCTACTGGATGATCGGGAAATAGGGAAGATTACCGGAGTTTCGATGGTCGTAGGATACCTCGTTTACATGTCCATAATACTCTAATCCCTGTACCCACTCCTGAGATCATGGTCGACTTTGCATTGAGCGAGGAGCAGCTAATGCTCCAGCAACTAGCCAAGGACTTCGCAAATGAAGAAATAAAGCCTCATGCAGGGATTTGGGACAGAGATAGTAAGTTTCCTAGAGAAGCCATTCAGAAGGCTAGTGATAACGGCTTACTGACTCTGAAAATCCCTGAAAAGTACGGTGGCGGAGGCATGGGTTCGTTCGAAGAGGTTCTTGTCTGTGAGGAGTTCGGGGCGGGCGATCCTGGATTCGCCACTGCGTGCGGAAGTACAATGCTAGCTTCATATCCGATACTGACTGGAGGGACTGAAGACCAAAAGGAGCGTTATTTGACCAAGGTGGCAGAGGGTTGCATCGCTTCATATTGCGTGACTGAGCCAGGCGCGGGAAGTGATGTTCAATCCATACAGACGGAGGCCGTAAGGGACGGAGATGACTACATTCTGAATGGCAGCAAGATGTGGATTACTGGAGCTGGTTATGCAGACTGGTTCTTCGTTCTGGCTTATACTGACAAGTCTGCTGGATATCAAGGAATGAGTGGATTCATTGTTGATGCCAGCTCAGAAGGAGTGGAGCTAGGTAAGAAAGAGGACAACATGGGGCAGAGGTGCTCGGATACACGTTCAGTAACTTTCACTGATGTCAGAGTTCCATCTGACAATTTGGTTGGTGGCGAAGAGAATGGGGGATGGATGAACGCAATGAAGGCTTTCGATCTTTCGAGGCCCACTATTTCTGCTCATGCGGTCGGAAATGCTAGAGGTGCTTTGGAGGAGGCCATTCAGTATGCGACAGAAAGGAGCACATTTGGAAGGCCCATCGTCAAACATCAGGCCATTTCATTCATGCTATCGGATATGGCTACAAAGGTGGAGGCCGCTAGGATGCTTACTTGGAAAGCTGCTTTCAAATCCGACTCTGGAGAAAGAAACACACTTGAGGCGGCGCATGCCAAAAGGTTTGCAGCAGACATGGCCATGGAAGTAACAACCGATGCCGTCCAAGTATTCGGAGGATACGGTTACTCCGAGGAATACCCTGTGGCGAGAAGGATGCGCGGGGCAAAGGTTGTTCAGATATTCGAAGGGTCGAGCCAGATTCAGAGGCTGATTATCGGCAGAGAGATGCTGCGAGGCTCGTGAGGCCCATGGAAACAGAAGTCGGATGCGTGGTATTGGCAGCCGGTTCTAGTCAGAGGCTTGGACAGCCCAAGGCCCTAGTCGATCTTGGCGAGGTCAATTTAGTAGGGTGGGTCGTTGGGAGATTGGTGAAGCACGGACTAAATCCAGTAGTTGTCACCAACGAGAGTATATTCGAGGATGTCCTAGTGTCCACAGGCTGCGACGTTGTGTGCAATCCAGATCCGGATTTGGGAAGGACGGGTACAGTTCAATTGGGGATTAGGAGGATAGGGCTAGATCAAGGGAGGAAGTTTCTGATCGTCCCTGTAGACAGACCTGGTTTCTCCGGCAACACGTTATCCTCACTCCTCACATCGAGGAATACTACATGCCCATCCAAGGAAGGGAGGGGGGGTCACCCAATATTACTCTCGGAAGACGATGCTTCTAGAATTCTAGAAGCATTGCCGTCTGTACCATTGAGGGACTTGGTTGTGCCTGAAAGGATGGAAGTTTCGGATCCTTTCCTTCACCTTAACGTGGACGTGCCGTCTGACTTAGGCCGCCTGAATGAGGCCTTCGCTGAACTAGAGTAAATCCTACTCAACTGATTTATAGGTCACTATGCAGGAACGTCTGATGACGGCCTTTTCTGATGTCATCGATATTGTTGTCGTAAGCATGCGTGACGCATTTCTAGCCGTCACTGTTTTCGTTGCCGCAATGGTTCTCTTATTCAGTTGGTTACAATTCATAACCGCAGGAAAATTTGTTGATGCTATCCGAGCGAATGCTCGATGGCAACCAGCAATAGGCGCTCTAATGGGAATTACTCCAGGGTGTGGAGGAGCCATTGTCATGATGCCGATGTATGCTCGAGGATACGTGACCTATGGGACTGTCGTAGCGACACTTATCGCAACATTGGGGGATGCTGCATTCGTTTTAATCGGGGCCGCTTTGACAGATTCTTCATTCATCGCCCCTGTTATTTCCGTACATCTAATTTCATTATTTGTTGGTATTTCTTGGGGGTATCTTGTGGATGGATTGAAAATTACTCCGCAGAAACCACTGGGTAAATTCGGCCCTACGTTTGATGATAGGAGTCATCCAGAAAGGGTACTCGAAAGCGAAAATGTAGACTCGAGAGAAGTATTGGGCGACCTTGGAAGGGAGGAGGAGGGCGGCTTAGGATATTTCTTGCTTCATCAAGGCTATACAATTTGGTGGTTGGTTACGGCCTTGGGACTCGTATTTGCGATTATGCTACTTGTATGGTCAGCTCAAGATGCTGAATTCACTCTAGAAATGAGCTACAATCCATTGACATTGCATGGATTGATTACGTGGATTGGATTGATTGGTACGTCTTTATCGGTCATCCTTTACATCACTCAAAGAAATTGGATTCGTGATGACACAGAAGCCTCGATAGGAGACAAACTCTATTCGATGCGAGAAACCATGATTCATTCTGCAAGTGAAACTGCTTTTGTCACTTTTTGGGTTATGGCAGCATATCTTGTGTTCGAATTCACAATGCTATTTTCAGGAATGGATGAAGCCGACTTAGCGAAGTTTGGCGATGGGTTCATTGCAGTAGTTCTCGCATCCACCATTGGATTAATACCGGGTTGTGGTCCACAGATCATTGCGATTACGGCCTACACAAAGGACCTAGTCTCCTTCCCTGCACTTGCTGCAAATGCCATCAGTCAAGATGGGGATGCGTTGTTCCCATTACTTGTCAGGCACCGTGCTGCGAGTCTGTGGGCTACAATCCACACAACAATCCCTGCAGTAATAGTGGGCGTTGCTTTGTTGGTGTTCGGCGTCACTTTCTGAAGGTTAGTAGCGTAACCCCAAAGTGTTCGTAGTGTCTCCCCGTGCCATGTCGCGCACGGTTCTAGCGTGGGTTGTCGGCAAAGTGGATTCGGGGGAAAGGGTCGCTTTGGCCTCTGTGATTAGCGCAAGTGGGAGCGTTCCCGGAAAGCCGGGCGCTAGATTGGCTGTTTCATCTGATGGAACAAAATTTGGGACTGTTGGAGGAGCGGGTCTTGAGATGATGGTGGAAAATGCCCTTCGTGAATTGTTGCAGGTTTCTGCTTTGGAGACGCGAAAAATTGGGGGGCGTGTTGAGACATTCATTCTCCACAAGGACGGCAAGGGAAAAGAGGCAGTGTCCCTTGACAGCCTATGCGGTGGTCGTGTGACGGTTGCAATGGAGGTTGTTGAACCGGTGCCACACATACTAATCTCGGGAGGAGGACATGTTGGAAGATCAGTGGCCATAGTATGCGACACTCTTGGCTGGAAACACAGCGTTTTTGATGTTAGAAGGGAGTTTGCCAACGAAAACAAGTACCCCTTAGCAGAGGAGATTCACAGCAGCTCTGTTTCTGAATTCTTTGAAACCGGGGGTGGGAAATCAATTTCGAGATTCACAGACGTGCTAATTCTGGGTCACGACTGGGGTGTCGATCAGGAATTCCTAATCGGCTGTCTGAAGAAAAATTCCAATAGCTCGACCAGAATTGGGGTTATCGGATCCACGAACAAGTGGAAGGAGTTCAAGGGCGCGTCAATTAAGGCCGGAGTAAGTGAAAATGAGCTTTCTAGTGCGAGGTGCCCAATTGGCCTGGAAATTGGTGCCGACTCGCCTGAGGAGATTGCTGTGGCTATTTGTGCGGAAATTCTCGCAATGGAAAGAGTGCCCAATTCAGACGAAGGATGAAATCGGAAAGTCTTGACCGAAGGTCATGAGGAGAGTTTCACTGAGATGGAATATCTCCTCTATCAAGGGCTCAAAGGACGTCTCTAGTATTCTTGAGATAGTGGAAAGTTTCGAAGTTTTAGGGCATCTGGCAGTTAGGAAGGATGGTGTTATCCAATTAGCGGAGATAAGGCTACAAGAGGGTAAAAAACTCGAGGACGTTTCTAGCATAGAATGGCTCGAAGTGATGGAAGAGCACGAAGAGGATGAGGGGGTAATTGTGGCAAGTATACTTTGTACACATCCCTTCGCAAAATCAGCAATTGAGCTCTCCAACATTCACGTTCAGCCTCCATACGGAATAGACTCTGAGAGGGGTATGGAGATGCGGATGTCTGGCATTTCCAGATCTATTCGAAGATTTGTCTCCCTCCTTAGAGTGGTGATGCCTCCCGATAAAATCAGTGTGCATTCAATCCGCGAAAATGAGACTAGTGGGTGGACTGATGGACTTACAGATAGGCAGCGTCAGGTTATTTCACTGGCGATAAATATGGGTTACTATGATCTCAACTCCGATGTAAAGCTGAAGGACATAGCCGATGAGTTGAATATGGCCAGGAGTACACTGGGCGAACATATCAAGAGAGCAGAATACGAGATCATGAAAAGGGTTAGAGAGGAGCTTTGATTGACCCCTATGGGGTCAAGACCCCAATGCTCAAGGTGCGAGAGGCCTTGGTTGTGCTACCATGGTCCAGCACAGGCTACCTATGCTCCCTCCCTCAGACGAGGTTGATTGGGGCGCTTCCATCAACGGTAATGCCGTTTCTACCAGAATGGAAAGCAACGCAATTTTGCTCGATGTTCTCCGAGACAATTTGGGAATTCTCGGAACAAAGAGAGGGTGCGATATGGGCACTTGCGGTTGCTGTTCTGTACTTGTTGACGGTTTTCCTAGGTTATCCTGCCTAATGCTGGCACAGGAAGCAAATGGATGCGAAATAACCACTGTTGAAGGGCTTTCCGATGGTCATCATCTCCACCCAATACAGCAAACATTCACCGAATGCGGAGGTAGCCAATGCGGATTCTGCACACCAGGATTTCTTGTTGTAATCTCGGCACTGCTTGAAGAAAATACTGAGCCGACTGATGGTGAAATAAAAACCGCCATCGAGGGGAATCTATGCAGGTGCACAGGTTACCAACAGATAGTGGACTCTGTCAAAGAAGCCTCAAAAATACTCTGCAAAGGGGAAACGGTGTTTGACTCCACGGATCCGAAGAGCGATCCACATCCAGGATTTGCGGGGTGAGAGGATGGGCGAAGAAGACTCTGATGAGATGGTTGGGTACAGGCAGCAACCTGGCAAATTGCCCTTTTCCAAGCCAGGATCTGGTGGTAAGAACCGATTCAGCGAACCACGAGACGAGTCATTGATACCTGAAAGTCAGGGTGGATCAAAGGCCCAACCATGGGGAGATCATAGGCATGACGATATAGTAAGCGGCAGGGTTATTGGGAAGCCAACCGCATTAGTGGATAGTCGGTGGAAAGTCACGGGACAGGCCCAGTATGGGGACGACATCCGGCTGCCTGGCGAATTGGTAGGCAGGATTGTCAGGAGTCCACACCACTATGCGAGAGTTTTGTCAATCGATGCTAGCAAAGCATTAGAGTTGCCGGGAGTATTGGCGGTAGCCACGGGCCAAGACGCGACTAGTGCATTTGGCGTATTGCCAGTGACAAAGGACGAGCATGCCATGGCACAGGATAAGGTCAGGCACGTAGGTGACTTGGTTGCATGTGTTGCTGCAGTGGACGAGGCTTCTGCAAGAGAGGCATGTAGGCTCATCGAAGTAGAATACGAAGTGCTGGATAGCATCCACGATATGAGAGACGGACTGGAGGACTCCGACGCACCGATACATGACAGGGGGAAGTACCACATCGGAGAATCGAATGTCCAGAAGAGGGTTTTCCAGGAATTTGGGAATGTTGAGGACATGAGGGATTCTTTAGCGAGCCATAGTTCTGATTGGCTGTTCGCCGGGGCCAATCATGGTTTCACAGAACCGCATGCAGTAGTCGCTCATTGGGATCCGTCAGGAAGGCTCACGTTATACACTCCTCAGCAGGTCCCACACTATCTTCACAGGGCCCTTGCAGACGTACTGGACATCCCAATGCACCAGATCAATGTTTTCAGAACATTTGTTGGAGGTGGATTTGGAGGTAAGTCAGATCCTTTTCCCCATGAAATGTGCGCAGCAATTCTAGCAAGAAAAACAGGAAAGCCCGTCAGGATAAACTTCGACAGGGAAGAGGTATTCTGGGTAAATCGGGGGCGGCACCCTTCCAGGATTGGGATGTCGATTCACTCCGATAGCGAAGGGAGGATTTCAGGAATAGAGACAGATGCACTAATTGATGGGGGTGCATTCGCTTCCTTTGGACACGTTACTACCTATTACAACGGGGTTCTACACACGGCACCCTACGAGATTGGAGGATTTCACTACACGGGCGCCAGAGTATGGACAAACAAGCCCGCAAGTGGTGCAATGAGGGGGCACGGAGCCGTGAATTCGAGATGTGCAGTGGAAGTCGGATTGGATGATATTTGTGAGCAGCTAAAAGTGGACCCCATCGACTTCAGACTAGCTAATCTTCTGCCTCCACATAGCTCTACAATTACTGGTTTCAGAGTAACCAGCATCGGCATGAGAGAGTGCCTTGAGAGAGTCAGAGAGGCTTCTGGATGGGACGAAAAATTCCGCAAGATGCCCCTGGGGAGGGGCATAGGGGTTGGGTGCGGATTCTTCATCTCTGGCAGTGGTCTTCCGATACATTGGGACCCCAACAAATTCCCTCACGCCACTGTTCATCTCAAGGTGGACATGGACGGTGGTGTCACCATACACACCGGTGCGGCTGACATCGGACAGGGATCCGACACTGTAGTAGCCCAATCCGTCGCTGAAGTACTGGGGCTGCCTTTGGACATGATTAGGGTCAGAAGCAGGGAGACTGACACTTCTCCCGTAGATCTCGGATCATACTCATCCCGTGTTACATTCATGAATGCTAACGCAGCAATCTCGGCTGCCATGGAAATTAGGTCCGAATTGATAAAGGCGACTTCCGAGATTACAGGCTCTCCTGAGGAAAAGTTGGTGATTGGAGATAGGAGGATTTTCAGGAAGGACGACCCTGCTGTTGGGGTTTCCTATCTTGAGGCATTGCATAAATCCCAAGAGGACAGGGGAGCACTGGTCTCTTCTGGCTCATACAGGACCCCTCCCATGGGCAGGGTCCACAAGGGTGCCGCGGCCGGGCTCGCTCCAGCTTACTCATTTTCTGCATATGTTGCGGAGGTTGAAGTGGACGTGGAAACAGGACAGACCAGGGTCCTGAAGGTATGGGCGGCGCATGATTGTGGGAAAGCCCTCAATCCCCTATCAGTGGAGGGGCAAATAATTGGCTCGTGCCATATGGGGATGGGGCAGGTACTTAGCGAAGAGATGAGGTATGGAAGGACTGGTCACCTGATCAATCCTGATTTGCTAGACTACAAGATCCCCACAGTTCACGAAATGCCCGAAGTTTTCCCGATTATAGTCGAGTCGAACGACCCGGAGGGGCCATTTGGGGCTAAAGAGGCGGGCGAGGGACCCCTTCTGCCCATCCTTCCAGCCGTAGTTAATGCTGTTTACGACGCAACTGGGGTTAGGGTCAGTGAGCTCCCTATTTCTCCTGATAGACTATTCAAAGAGATTGAGAGGAAATGCAGGAAGGAAGGGGTTTCCTATCCTACAGAAATGGAATCCCCCAGAATCTCACACTCCGAACTCCAGAAGAAAATTGTCGAAAGGGGGAGGTCACATTCTGATAGGGATGTTGAAAGGAGGAAGGAAAGGGACCCTCCTCCCTATCACAACGGGGCGCTATTTGGGCTAGACCCGGGGATTCCCGGGGATGAGCAGGACTCAAGGTGGACTGCAGTGGTCACACCATCGGAAGAATACCTCGAAAATCCGGGACTAGCCGGAAGTGCGTGGAAGCATATCGAACGCAGAAAGGGGGGTAGTTCCCAATGAAGATGCCCCCGTTTCAGCTACATAGTCCAAAAAGTCTAGAAGAGGCATTTTCCATAGTTGATGAGTTGCGCCGTGCCAAAAGGGAGTTCGATTGGGTGGCCGGTGGAACAGACCTGCTTCCAAACTACAAGTGGCATCTCAATGTGAAATCTGATGTTATATCTCTAGCAGGAGTAAGCGAACTGACTCTGCTTACTGAGACTCACATTGGTGCCATGGTTCGACTACATGAGTTGGCTGAGTCAGAAACTACCCACTCAATTGTGAGAATAGCGGCCGGATCTGTGGCCAGCACCTTGATTCGACGCTCTGCCACAGTTGGAGGTAACCTGTGTCTGGACACTAGATGCTTCTGGTTCAACCAGACTGAAGATTGGCGTGAGTCTATCGACTGGTGCCATAAATGTGATTGCGGTACCGATGCAGACTGCAGGGTGATACCGAATCAGAACACCCTATGCGTAGCAACATATCAGGCCGATTTAGCCCCCTCGCTAATGTGCCTAGGGGCGACGATCCACCTAGCATCCAAAGACGGGGAGAGGTCGATGCCAATTGGGGATTTCTTCCAATTGGATGGGATGACAAGGAATGTACTCCAAGAAGGAGAGATAGTCACCCACGTCACCCTGCCAGATGATATATCGGAATGGCATGGAGATTATCAGAAGCTGAGGCAGCGCGAAAGTTGGGACTTTCCTGAGGCAGGGGTTGCCGTGGCCTGGAAGAAGACTGATGGGGATGTTTCAGACCTCAGAGTGGCGACTACTGGGCTGGAGTCCATTCCTGGTTACCATGAGGAGGAGTCTCGGTTGGTTTTAGACGACTGGAAGGGGGAGGAAAGTATCGGCATGCTTGCTGAATCGGTAAGAAAGTCGGTGAAGCCCGTTCTGAATACGTGGTTCCCGCCTTCCTACAGGCGTAAGATGGTCAAGGTCTTAACAAGGCGAGCGTGCTCTGGCTTACTGGAGGATTCCAAGTGAACAGGTACTGCTGGACTGCCGTGGTTTCGATTGTCTCTCTACTTGTTGCTTCTTTCCCCGTCCAGTCACAGATCGGTGGTTGGGACGTGGGAATCGATTTCCCCCAGGAAGATGACAGTAATCCATTCCAAGTAAGAGAGGATGGTTCGGTCTCGGTAGACTTCTTCGTTTACAATGACGAAATTCTTCCAATTACTGTTGAGTTCGAATATGAAATACCATTCGAGGGAGAAGGAGATGGGCCTGAATCGGAGAATATAGCGGCAGGAGGGAACAAGACATTCACCCTGATCATTAGTGGGATTGACGTCTGGGAGTATCAGGCGGACAGCAAGGAAGATTTCACAATCTCCGTAACTCTAGTCTCCAGAGCTTCAATTCCACAGCCGCTGCCAGAGACAAAGGAAGCCTCAGGAGAGCTGCAGATTCCCCGTGTTTACTCGCTAGAGGTGGATATTTCAGACCCTGTCGGCCCGATGAACTCAGGTTCGGAAATGAGTCTCCAGGTCAAGGTTAGCAATGCTGGGAATGTCGTTGACAGAGTGGGGTCGGTTGAAGTGTCCGACAACTGCCCTCTTCTTTCGACCGATAATGGCCTAGAAATTCTGACTACAAGGGACATTCAATCGGGACAGACAACGAGTGCCAACATTCTGATCACTGCCTCACAAAGTCATCCGCAGAGGAACTGTGATGTTGAGGTTATTATATCCTCAAATGGGGCAGCAAATTCTGGTAGCTCTGAAATTTCTGAAGACGAGACGCGGATTACCATAGAGCCACCACCGGCCAATCAAGAGGAGCCGGGAGAAACGGAAGCTCCTGAAGATACTGTGGAGATAGTTAGTTCCAATCTTCCTTTCATGGGCCCCGTGTTGACTGTTTCCCTAATCCTGTTGACTGCGATTGGAAGTCGTAAAAGGGACTGATTTGGCCGGTATAACTGATTTTATTGAATTGAAAAAAAACATCACTGAGTAGATATCCGAAGTATTGACGGAAACTATTTACCCGAACATATAATTGTAGAATCACACTCCGCACAGCACCGTAGGTGCTGCTTACAGACTTAATTCGGGGCTGGTTTTTGGAATGGAAGAAGAAGAAGGTGGCCGGGACTTCGCGACATACGTCGTTTGGTCACTCTCGGTCACGGCCATCCTCCTACTTCTCCTACCGATGATTTTCGTGATTGGAAAATCCACACAATACTCTGCATATTCCCAGGATGGGGACTACGAAGGACTAGCCCAGCTTTCAGACATGAGAGACAGTCTGGAGGAGAGGCCGGACGATTATTTCGTTGCGAATACAATGTCCACACCCATGCTTGTGAACGATTGGAAATACCCTCACAGGACGATGCTTCTGATCATCGCCCCAGAGAAACCGATAGATGAGACGGAGGCGGACTCGATTTACGATTTCGTTACCGAGCGCGGGGGCAAGGTGATTGTGGCGGCCGACGATACGAATGCAAACAGGCTAGCGAATAGATTCGGAGTGACTTACTTCGACGCGCCTCTGCTTGACGAGAACCAATACTACGTCACTGAGCCGAACAATGACGGAATGAAGGAATATGACTGGGCAAACGTTTGGAGTGTAGGAACCTTCGAGGAAGAAGCAGCCGATGCTGGAAACGATGGATGTTCTACCTTCGAGATATCCCAGTACAATGATGGATGTGCACTACCAGTTCTATTCAGGGGCCCTACCGGTCTGAAATTTGAGCAGACCGAGATGGACAGGGATAATCCGGACCATAGAGAAGTTACTAGAATCGCTAAGGCATCTCCTTCCGCATTCATCGACCTAGCAGGGAATGGCGACTCAAGCGACTACAGAAACCCGGCCCCTGGTGACCTGTCCCTGATGATCAGGGTCGACTACCCTGGAGTTTCAGTGTATGACAAAGTCAGAGGTGGCCAGGGAAGCCTAGTCGGTGGAGACACAGGCGATCTTGATGTGACTGGAAGCATAGTATTCGTCTCGGACCCAGAAGCCTTCTCCAACTTGCTATGGGATGACCAGGTAGGGCAGGAATACGGAATTCCAAAGGTCTGCGAGGTTGAAGGAGCGTACCAAAGCTGCTGGAATGATGAGTTTGAGAACACAGAAGGTTCGCAGTGGAACGGGAATGAAGATTACTTCAAACTCCTGATACACTCAATGATGGAGTTCGACAACCAGAAGCTGTCTGGCGAGGTCAAAGACGACTTCTCGAACTTCCAAATTGTTTTCGATGAAAGCAGGCACGTTACTGGGATAGTGTCCGCCCCGTTCGTCGAGGCCATGGGCACAGTGGTTTTGCTGACCTCGAATACTTTTCTTAAGTGGCTAGTAGTACTGAATGTTGGTTTGTTGCTACTGGTTGCAATGATGATTGTTCCCGAGAAGGAGAACTGGAGACATGTCTTCGATCTGACAAGATTCTCTGAGAGGCCGAGAAAGTTGGATCCGTCTAGTTACAGACAGAGGGTCCAACAGGCCCTATTCACAAAAATCCGAGTTCACCACGACCTAACTAGAGACGAGATGGCACTGATGGAGCCCTCTAAGATACAGGGAATGATAGGCAATCCTAGGCTAGTAGAGTTGGCATATTCAAAGGAAAAGAAGTACTCCCCCCAAGAGCTCAGAGAGCTCATGAAGGC
>CETG01171506.1_pt1 | contig 25721 bp, 25 predicted proteins | sample 361471 | NCBI WGS metagenome assembly CETG01 (sample SAMEA2622696, study PRJEB7988) | marine metagenome | isolation source: saline water (ENVO:00002010), including | reverse complement strand
ACCTATAACCTCTTGTATCAAGGTTATAGATTCTTTCAATGGATTTTGATCATTTAACCATTTAGGTGAATGTTGGTTTTTAAACCATGTTCTTTGCCTTTTAGCAAAATTTCTGGTTCTTTGGTTGGTTATGAAAATTGCTTCTGATAAAGAAAGTGATCCTTTAATAATACATAGGGCTTCGTTATAGCCAATAGTTTTTAGCAAAGGTAGTTCATATCCGTATTTAATAATTAACTCTTTGGTTTCTTCCACAAGTCCATTTTGATACATATTTTTGGTGCGTTTCGCAATCCTTTCATAAAGATCTTCGGGATTAAGCCCTAGTTCTATTAGATTCCAAGATGGTCTCTTCATGGTTTTCAGAGCACTAATTGGTTTTCCTGTCGCATAGAAAACTTCTAGAGCCCTAATAGTTCTTATCGAATCTGAAGGAGAAATTCTTTTAGCAGAAATAGGATCGCAGATTTGGAGAAATTTATAACATTCGACTTGACTTTTGTGTTTGAATTGCTCGCGTAATTGTTTTTGTGGAGGGACTGCTGGAGGTTTTAAGCCACTAGTTAGTGACTTCAAATAAAGGCCGCTGCCGCCAGCTAATAAAGCGATACTTTGTTTTTGAAAGGTTTTTGCAAGACATTCCTTGGCTTCTCTTTGAAAATCATGAACGGTTATTCGATTATTTGGTTCTGATATGTCAATAAGAAAGTGCTTAGCGAGCTTTTGCTGATCTTTAGTTGGTTTAGCAGTGCCGATATCCATACCTTTATAAACTTGTCTTGAGTCAATATTGTGAACATCTAATTGGAAATGCTTGGCCAACTCAATTGCTAGATTCGTTTTCCCACTTGCAGTGGGGCCAAGTACGACTATGACAACAGGTTCTATTTTTCGGATAACCATTTTTCGTGAGTTTTATTTAAGAGATTTCATGTTGTGAAAAAAGTATTAATTTAGTTTTAGCTATTTAACAAAGACTTTCTCTTGAGCCAGTGGTAAATTGGAATATCAAGAGAGGTTTATGCGAAATAGAAGAACTACTGATTTTTCTTGCTTGTCTGGAACATGAGTAAGGATGATACTAAGATTCAGGCCGCTTATGGTGCTGAGCAGATACAAGTTTTGGAAGGCTTGGAGCCTGTCCGAAAACGCCCTGGGATGTATATCGGTTCTACTGGACCGAGAGGCCTTCACCATCTTGTTTATGAAGTAGTAGATAATGCTGTTGATGAAGCTCTTGCAGGACATTGTGATGAGATTGTTGTTGTCCTCCAAAATGATGGATCTGTTTCTGTTAAGGATAATGGTCGTGGAATTCCTACTGACATCCATCCCAGAACTGGGAAAAGTGCTTTAGAGACTGTGCTAACAGTCCTTCACGCAGGCGGAAAGTTTGGTAGTGGAGGTTATAAAGTTTCTGGAGGACTTCATGGAGTAGGTGTTTCTGTAGTCAATGCATTAAGTGAATGGGTAGAGGTGACTGTTCGACGAGATGGAAAATTACATTTTCAGAGATTTGAAAGAGGGAATGCAATAGGGATTCTTAGTTCTCAAATACAATCAAAAGCGGAAAATAATTTAACGGGAACAACAGTTTGTTTTAGGCCTGATGAGCAAATATTTACTGGAGGAATAATTTTTGATTATGCAACTTTATCTTCAAGACTGAGAGAACTGGCTTATTTAAATGGAGGCGTAAAGATTGTTTTTCGTGATGAGAGATGTGAAGTTATTAAATCAGGTAATGACTCTCATGAAGAGATTTATTTTTATGAGGGAGGAATTAAAGAATATGTTGAATATATGAACTCTGAGAAAGATTCTCTTCACCCTGACATTATTTATGTAAATTCTGAAAAAGATTCAGTACAAGTTGAAGCAGCACTCCAATGGTGTGTAGATGCTTATTCAGATAGTATTCTTGGATTTGCAAATAATATTAGGACTGTTGATGGTGGAACTCATATTGAAGGATTAAAAACGGTTTTAACTAGAACGCTAAATTCATTTGCAAAAAAAAGGGGTAAAAGGAAAGATGGAGATAGTAATTTGGCTGGAGAAAATATCAGAGAAGGTTTGACAGTAGTTCTTTCTGTTAAAGTTCCTGAACCTGAGTTTGAAGGACAGACAAAAACAAAATTAGGCAATACAGAAGTTCGAGGAATTGTTGATAGTCTTGTTGGTGAATCATTAACTAAATATCTTGAATTTAACCCAAGTGTTATTGATTTAATTCTTGAAAAAGCAATTCAAGCATTTAATGCTGCTGAAGCAGCTAGGCGAGCAAGAGAATTAGTAAGAAGAAAAAGTGTTTTAGAAAGTTCAACTTTACCTGGGAAATTAGCAGATTGTAGTTCTAGAGATCCTTCTGAGTCTGAGATTTATATTGTTGAGGGCGATTCTGCTGGAGGATCTGCTAAACAAGGAAGAGATAGACGTTTTCAAGCAATCCTTCCACTTAGAGGAAAAATACTTAATATTGAAAAGACTGATGACTCCAAGATATATAAGAATACTGAAATTCAGGCTCTTATTACAGCGTTAGGATTAGGTATAAAAGGAGAAGAATTTGAAGTCAAAAATCTTCGTTATCATAGAGTTGTGATAATGACTGATGCAGATGTTGATGGAGCGCATATTAGAACTTTATTATTAACGTTCTTTTATAGATATCAGAAGCAATTAGTCGAAGGAGGTTATATATATATTGCTTGCCCACCTTTGTATAAAGTAGAGAGAGGGAAGAAACATAAATATTGTTATAATGAAGCTGATTTGAAAAAAACTTTAGATAGTTTTGGGGAAAAAGCTAATTATACGATTCAACGTTTTAAGGGTTTAGGAGAAATGATGCCTAAGCAGTTATGGGAGACAACAATGGATCCTGCATCACGCACTATGAAAAGAGTCGAGATTGAGGATGCCTTAGAAGCTGATCGGATTTTTACAATACTTATGGGAGATAAAGTAGCTCCAAGAAGAGAATTTATTGAAACTCATAGTGTTGAACTTGATATGGCTTCATTAGATATCTGATGAGTTCATTAAGCTCTTTATTGGGCTGGAGCCTACTTTTATCATTTGCGCTACTTGGCCCAGTTACCTTGCCTGCTGGTGGTGCATCTTTATCAAGAAATTTTTTACGTAGATCAGAAGAAGGAGGACCTGTTTTTGCAGGAACCTTATGCCAATTACGTTCAAGCCCTTCTTCTGATGCCCCTGCTTTAAGAATAATTCCTGCTGGAACTCCGGTAAGAGTGTTAAGGCGATGGCAAGGACCTGAGGGCAATGAATGGTTTCAAGTTCAGATTTTATCTTTTGATTTTGATCAATTAGTTGGATCAGTTACTCGTGGTTGGGTAAATGTCTAATTTTTTAGATAGCATTAATCCTTTTTTTTTAGTTTCCTTAGGAGCAGTTATAGGAGCATGTTTGAGGTCAGAAAGTTTGGATTATTTAGAGTATTTATTCAAGAAAAGATACTTCGGAACTGCCTTAGTTAACTCAATCGCGACATTATTTTTAGTCATTAGTACATCTTATTTTTCTAATCCAGCGATATTGAATGATTTTCAATCTTTTTGGTTGTTTTTTTGTGTAGGTTTTTTAGGAAGTTTAAGTACATTCTCTACTTTTATCTTAGACCTCTTCTCTCTAATGAGATATCGGAAATTGAAAGATTTTTTTTTATTACTATTCACTAGTATATCTGGAGCAATTTTCTTTGCATACTTGGGTCTTTATTTAGCTAATGCTTAATAATTCTAAGAAGATAAAATATTTATTGGATAAATTTATTTTTATTTCTATAGGAGCATCTATTGGGGCTTTGATTAGATGGCATGTTGGAAATATCTTACTTCTTAATGTTATAGGGACTTTAATTTTAGGATTTGTTATTGGGACTAAGTTGAGAGAGCCTTTTAAATTATTACTCGGAGTTGGTTTTTGTGGATCATTAACCACCTTTAGCAGTTGGATTATAAATTGTTTGCATTTGCTTATTATTGGCAATTTTTTGCAAGCAATTATATCGATTACCTATCCTTTGATAGCTGGATTAATTGTGATCAGCATTGGATTTTTTATAGGAGAGAGATTTAAAATGATTTATCTTAATAATTCTTTTTTCTAATCAGTCTTTGCTATCAAATAAAATAAATTATTAACAATTTCCTGATGTTCTCATGAGTGAAACTTCAGGTTCATCATTGCAATCATCCTCTTTAGGGAGTTCTCCATTTGCTGCTGATATGGTCACTGAGCAATTGGAGGCAATGCTTTCTGCTGGTAATTATGATGGAGTGAAGAGCTTATTAAAGCCTGTACAACCTGTTGATATTGCAGAAGCAATTGGGAACTTACCATTAATATTACAGGCTTTAGCTTTTAGATTGCTTAGCAAAAATGAGGCTATAGAGGTTTATGAATATTTAGAGCCTGCAGTCCAACAAAGTCTTCTTGATCGTCTTCGCTCAGGAGAAGTCCTTGAAATAGTTGAGCAAATGTCACCAGACGACAGAGTTCAACTGTTTGATGAATTGCCTGCAAAAGTTGTAAGAAGGCTTTTGGCAGAATTAAGTCCAGCCGAAAGGAAAATTACTGCTCAATTATTGGGATATGAAGCTGAGACTGCAGGAAGATTGATGACCAACGAATTTATTGATTTAAAAGAGTTTTATAGTGCATCTCAAGCTTTGACAATTGTTAGACAGAGGGCGGCTGTTACTGAAACTATTTATAGCCTTTATGTTACTGATAAGGAAAGACACTTAACTGGGATTCTCTCTTTAAGGGATTTGGTTACTGCGGACCCAGAAGCTTTAGTTGGTGATGTAATGACTAGAGATGTGGTGAATGTTGCTACAGATACTGATCAAGAAGAAGTGGCCAGAGCTATTCAACGATATGACTTTCTTGCCTTACCTGTTGTTGATTTAGAAAAGAGATTAGTGGGGATTATTACTGTTGATGATGTTATAGATGTTATAGAGCAAGAAGCGACTCGGGATATATATGCAGCAGGTGCGGTTCAGGCGGGAGATGAAGATGATTATTTTCAAAGTGATTTGTTTGTAGTAGCTCGTCGAAGAGTGGTATGGCTAGCAGTTTTAGTTCTTGCCAATGGTCTTACGACTCAAGTCATAGCTATGAATGGAGAGGTTTTGAAGCAAGTGGTTTTATTGGCAGCTTTTATCCCATTGTTAATTGGTGCTGGCGGCAATGTAGGAGCTCAAAGTTCAACTGTTGTTATTAGAGGATTGAGCACTCAGCGCATTCAAGCTCTTGGTCGTTTCAAGGTTGTGGTTAGAGAAGCCATTGCAGGAGCATTGCTTGGTTTATTAATGCTTTTAGTAGTTGTTCCATTCGCATGGTGGCAGGGAGAAGGCTTTCTTGTTGGCGCCGCTGTTGGAATAAGCCTTTTGGCTATTACAACTTTGGCGGCAACAGCAGGAGCAACATTGCCTTTATTATTTGATCGGATGGGATTGGATCCTGCTTTAATGTCAGCTCCTTTTATAACTACAGCCACTGATGTTGCAGGAGTGCTTATTTACCTGAAAACCGCTTCTTGGCTCCTGTCAAATACTTGATCAACCCATAGGCATTTATACTTAAATTTCCGATTAAAAGCCTTTTCCGTTTGATCTTTACATTTCTTAGTAGTACTCTTTACAAAACTAAATATATCTTCAAGATGAGCCTTCAGCTTGTTCAAAAAAATAAAAATTTAACGATTAATCCAACTAAGCAGTTTGGAGAAATAGATCTTGTTCGTTCTTATTTAAGAGATATTGGCAGAGTGCCTTTGCTAACTCATGAACAAGAAATTACTTTTGGTCGTCAGGTGCAGGAATTGGTTGCTCTTGAAAAACTACAAGAAGAAGTAAAAAACATCATTGGCGAAAAACCCTCTTTAGATTTACTAGCAGAGAAAGCTTCTCTTTCAGTGAATCAACTTAAGAAGAAATTGAAAAATGGAGATAGAGCAAAAGAACGAATGGTGTCTTCAAATTTGAGATTGGTTGTTAGTGTTGCCAAGAAATATACTAAAAGAAATATGGAATTATTAGATTTAATTCAAGAAGGTACTATTGGTTTGGTACGAGGTGTAGAAAAGTTTGATCCCAAAAGAGGTTATAAATTTTCAACTTATGCATATTGGTGGATTAGACAGGGTATCACTAGAGCTATAGCTGAAAAAAGTAGATCAATTAGGCTGCCTATACATATAACTGAAATGCTTAATAAATTAAAGAAAGGTCAGAGAGAGTTGAGCCAACAATTATCTAGAACTCCTACAATAAATGAGTTATCTGAATATCTGGAACTACCTCAAAAAGAGGTGAAAGACTTAATATCTAAGGCAAGTCAACCGTTAAGCTTGGAATCGAAAGTAGGGGATGGAGAAGACACTTCACTAATTGATTTACTTAAAGGCACAGATACTTTGCCAGATGAAAAGCTTGAAAGTGATTGTATGAAATCTGATCTTGATACAATTCTTTCAAAATTGCCAGATCTACAAAGTACAGTCTTGAGATTGAGATATGGAATGAATGGAGATGATCCAATGACTCTTACTGGTATAGGAAGAGTTCTTGGCATTAGTAGAGACAGAGTAAGAAACCTAGAAAGAGATGGTTTGCGAGGTTTAAGAAAAAGTAGTGATTCAGTAGAGGCTTACATGCTTGCTTGAATTTTTTTTAGAATTATTTGATTAACCCTTTCAGGATTTTCGTCATGTGGACAATGGCCACAATCTTTGATGATGTCTAATGAATGAATGCATGGAAAAGATTTTTGCCATTCTTTGGCTTCATCTAACGACTCCCAAGGATCTTTCTCACCCCAAATTAAATATACTTTGATATTTAAATCTTTCATAAGTTCTGGAGCTAGGTAATCATTGAAAAGATTAATAAAGCCTCTAAATGCTTCTGGGGCCCCAATCCTTGTTGTTGGTTCATACAAGATTTTTATAAGACTTTTGTCGACATTATTTTTTGTGGGGTATGCAATTTCTAAAATTTTTTTTATAAAGAAAGGGCGAGCTACAGCATTAAATATATTGAGGCTTAACCATTTTTGACGGACAAGATTTTTTATCAATGGTCTAAGTAGACGTGTTCCTATACTTTGTTCTTTCAGTCGTTTCTCATCCATAGTGCGTTGAGCACAATCTATTAAAACAACTCCTAAACATTGCTTATCAAGTAATTTCGATGCTTTCAAGGCAATCACTCCACCTATTGAATTGCCAACAATTAATACTGGCGTTTTGATAATTTCAGTACAAAAGTCAACTATTTGTTTACTCCAAGAATCAAAGCAATAAATGAAATTGTTTTCAGTATTAATATTTCTAGTCAAATTGGCATTGGGTTGACTACTTTCTCCAAACCCTATTAAATCAATTGCATAACAAGGGTTAACTGATCCATAGCATTTTTGATTATGTCTCCAGTGCTCTTTAGAAGCTCCAAACCCATGAATTAAAAGAGTTGAACAATTCGAGTCAATATTTTCCCCTTCAACTTGCCAGGCCACTTTCAAATTTTGCCATTCCCAAATATGAGAATTGGATTTAATCATATCTACAATTCCTCTTTCATAGATAGGTCCTCTGGAGAGGTGAGAAATTTACAAGTCAATCTTTTGAAGTGGTTTGATTGTAATGGTCGACATTGGATTCCTTGGAAGTTGAAGCCAAATGGCGAAATTCCAAAAGGAGGAGAAAGTCTTTCTGTTTATGGTATTTGGATCGCTGAAGTAATGCTTCAGCAAACTCAATTAAAAGTTGTTCTGCCTTATTGGCAAAGATGGATGCAATCGTTTCCATCTTTGGAGGTTTTGGTGAATGCTAATGAGCAAGAAGTTTTATTACATTGGCAAGGATTAGGCTACTACTCTCGAGCAAAAAGATTATATCAATCATCAAAAATTCTATGGGATTTAATTCAACCTCAGAATTCTTTGGATGAATCTAATTGGCCCTATTCTCTAGATGCATGGCTTGATTTACCAGGAATAGGTAGGAGTACAGCAGGTAGTATTATTTCATCTGCTTTTGATCTTCCGACACCTTTATTGGATGGAAATTGTAAAAGAATTTTTTCTAGATTATTTGCTAGTAAGATTCCTTCAAGTAAAGATCAAGTACATTTATGGCAATTAAGTGAATATTTATTAGATCAAAAATCTCCTAGGAAGTTTAATCAAGCCCTAATGGATTTAGGTGCTAAAATATGTACAAAAAATAATCCAAGTTGTTTTGTTTGCCCTATTAAGAAAAATTGTATTGCCTATAATTTTTATGATCCAAAAGATTTTCCAGTCAAGATTTTGAAAGAGCCTATTCCTTTTATAAATATAGGTATAGGAATAGTTTTTAATTCCTTAGGAGAGATTCTTATTGCACAAAGATTAGATAATCAGTCAATGGGTGGTATGTGGGAATTTCCAGGAGGAAAGCAGGAAAAAAATGAATTGATAGAAACTACTATTGAAAGAGAAATTAAAGAAGAAATTGGCATCAGTGTATTAGTAAGGGAAAGGTTAATTGCATTTAACCATGCATATACTCACAAAAAATTTCATTTTGTCGTTCACCTCTGTAAATTTCTTTCAGGGCAACCTGAACCTATGGCAAGTCAGCAATTGAAGTGGGTTAGAGCTCAAGAATTAATTAATTATCCTTTCCCAGCGGCGAATGTTCATATTATTTCAAAATTAAACGAACATTTGAATTTTAAAACTATTGATTAATTCGATCAATTTCTAAAACATACTTTTCACAAAAATGTTACCAAATCTTCAAAAGAGTCAAAAGGCGCCAAAAGTATTGTGTTTTGGAGAAGCCTTGATAGATCGCTTAGGTTCTCCTGGAATAGATCCTTTTCGAGATAGGGACGCAAAGGATTGTTTAGGAGGTGCTCCTGCCAATGTCGCTTGTGCTTTAGCAAAATTAGGAGCAGAAGTTGCTTTTTTGGGAAACTTAGGAGATGACAAAATAGGAAATAGGTTTAAAAAGTTAATGCTTGAAAGAGGTATTGATATTTCCTGCTTGAACATAGATAGTCAATTACCCAGTCGAGTAGTAATGGTAAGGAGAGATTTATATGGTGAACGCTCTTTTGATGGTTTCGCTGGAAATGAAGGTTCTGGTTTTGCTGATGAATATATTTCTTTGAATTTAATAAGAAAACATTGGTCTTTTATTTCTGGAGAAGCAGATTGGCTTGTAGTTGGAACAATTCCCCTTGCTGCGAATCAGTCTTCAGAAAGCCTTTGGTGGTGTATCAAGCAAGCTTCACTGCATGATATTCAAATTGCTATCGATATAAATTGGCGTCCTGTCTTTTGGAACTCCCAAGCTAAATCTAATGAGAGTCCTTCCGACGCTCAGCGAGAATTGATTAAGCCATTATTAGAAATGGCATCATTAATAAAACTTTCTAAGGAAGAGGCTATTTGGTTTTTTAATACGAATGATCCTTATAGAATTTCAATTTCTTTGCCGAAAAGGCCAGATATCGTAGTTACAGATGGATCAAATCCAATTCTTTGGTCTCTTAAAGGTTTTAATGGTCAAACCAATCCCGTGACCTCTATTTCAGTCATTGATACAACTGGAGCAGGGGATGCGTTTACAGCGGGATTAATCTTTAAATTAATTCAACAGAGGTTTCGTGCTAATTCTGATTTAGTTGAATTGAATAAAATCGTCCTTTTTGCAGCTTCATGTGGGGCAATTGTATGTACTGCTCCAGGTGCAATTGAATCGCAACCTAATTATTACCAAGTTGAAGAATTTCTAGCTGATAAGGGAGGATAAAGCTTTAGAAGTCTGCCTTCAGTATTTGTATATTCTATTTTTGCTACCCATGCTTCAACTAGCTTGAGGCTTAATCTCTCTGGCCATTCAACAATCATCAGTCCACCTAGAGATATAGCCTCTTCTTCTTCTTGGAGAAATAACTCGTTAGCAAATTGAGGATTTTCTAATCTATATAAATCTAAATGGATTAAAGGGGGTTTGCTTCTTGTGTAGTGTTGGGCAAGTGCAAATGTAGGACTAGTAATTGGTTCATTAATTCCAATCCCTTTTGCGATTCCTTTAACAATCGAGGTTTTGCCAGCACCTAATTCACCTTCTAGCAACAGTAATTTAATTTTGGGTAGCTTTCGTATTAAATTCTCTCCAAAACAAATTGTTTCTTCAAGGTTCCTTAGGTTCCAGCATAAATTGTTAGATTGCATACCTATCAGATTTGGAACTTTGAAATTATGTTCGGGGTTCCTTTCACAATTCATTTAGGAAGTTTTATTCATGGTTTTAGCATCTTCTGCAAATTTAAATATCACAAGTTTGGACCATCAATTTAAGGTTGCAGATATACAACTAGCAGAATTTGGTCGAAAGGAGCTTTCTATAGCTGAAAAAGAAATGCCTGGCTTGATGTCTCTTCGAGAAAAATATGGCTCTGTTAAGCCTTTGAAAGGTGCTCGGATTGCAGGAAGTCTTCATATGACTATTCAGACAGGAGTTCTGATTGAAACTTTATTGGCTTTGGGGGCAGAAGTGAGATGGGCTTCATGCAATATCTTTTCTACGCAAGATCATGCAGCAGCTGCAATTGCGGCAACTGGGGTATCTGTTTTTGCGGTTAAGGGTGAAACTCTAGATGAATATTGGGCCTATACACATCGCATTCTTGAGTGGGGAGATCAAGTTGGTCCCAATATGATTTTGGATGATGGTGGCGATGCAACTGGATTGGTGATGCTAGGTAGTACAGCAGAGAAGGATATATCTGTTCTTGATAATCCTGATAATGAAGAGGAAATTGCATTGTTTGCATCAATTCGTTCAAAGTTGAATGTAGAACCTAATTTTTATTCCAAGATTAAATCATTAATTCAAGGGGTTACTGAAGAAACAACAACTGGTGTTGCAAGGCTTTATCAAATGCAAAAAAGTGGCGAATTACCTTTCCCGGCTATAAATGTGAATGATTCTGTTACTAAAAGCAAGTTTGATAATTTATATGGATGTCGTGAATCGTTAGTTGATGGAATTAAACGTGCTACTGATGTAATGGTTGCTGGCAAGATTGCATTGGTTATGGGTTATGGAGATGTAGGGAAAGGATCTGCCCAATCTTTAAGAGGTTTAGGGGCAACAGTTATGGTCGCAGAGATTGATCCTATTTGTGCTCTTCAAGCTGCAATGGAAGGTTATAGAGTAGTTCGGCTAGATGATGTTGTTGATCAAGTAGATATCTTTGTTACTGCTACGGGCAACTTTAAGGTTATTGATAATAAACATCTTATTCGAATGAAGGATGAGGCAATTGTTTGCAATATTGGACATTTTGATAATGAGATAGATGTTGCTTCTTTGAAATCATATGAATGGGAAAATATAAAGCCTCAAGTCGATCACATCACTTTACCGAATGGGAATAAAATTATTCTTTTAGCTGAAGGACGTTTAGTGAATTTAGGATGTGCTACAGGGCATCCAAGTTTTGTAATGAGCAATTCTTTTACAAATCAAGTTTTGGCTCAAATTGAGTTATTTCAAAGTGGAGCAAAATACTTGAATGAGGTTTATGTCTTGCCAAAACATCTTGATGAAATGGTTGCAAGGCTTCATTTAGAAAAAATTGGTGCAAATTTAACTGAATTAACAAATGAGCAAGCAGCTTATATTAATGTTCCAATTTCTGGTCCTTATAAATCAAGCCATTATCGCTATTAATAGACTTAAAAAATAAATAAATAAATAAATATTTTTTAGAGATGGACCTGCAAGAATTTTTAACTTATCTACCTAAATTGATAGGAAGTGCAGTAGAAGCAAATCAATGGATTGGATATTTCGCAATTTTTATTGCAATGTTTTTAGAGAACTTATTTCCTCCTATTCCATCAGAATTGATTATGCCTTTGGGAGGTTTTTATGTTCATCAAGGTCAACTAGATTTATTACCAGTCGTTTTAGCAGGTCTTCTAGGTACTGTTCTTGGGGCATTTCCTTGGTATGGAATAGGGCGCTTGGTTAATGAAAATAGACTTCAATCTTTTCTATTTAAATATGGTAAATGGATTGGAGTTAGTCCTGATGATTTAACACGAAATAGGATTTGGTTTAATAAATATGGATCAGCTTTGGTCTTTTGGGGTAGGTTAATTCCAGGTATTAGAACTTTAATTTCTGTTCCTGCAGGAATAGAGCTTATGCCATTAACACCTTTTCTTGTTTGGACAACATTAGGAAGTTTAATCTGGACATTCCTTTTAACTTTTGCTGGTTATTTTCTAGGAGAAAGTTATACTAATGTTGAAACGTGGATTGCACCTTTTTCTAAATCTATAAAATTTATAATTGTAATAGCTTCTTTATCAGTATTTATTTTGTTTTGTATACGTGTTTTGAAAAAATTACGTAATCCCAAGTGAAATTATTTTTTCTAAAAAGGTATTTCTTCATCAGTTGAGCTTGTAAAAGATGATTTTTCCCCTCTGAATTTCTCATTTTCGTTATCTCTTTTGCTTCCAAGTAACTCTAATCTATCTACTCTAACTACTGGTTTTGATCTATCTTGCCCTGTTTGCCTATCTTTCCAACTATCTAATTTGAAACTTCCAGTAATTCCTATAAGAGCACCTTTCTTAACATAATCAGCAGCTACCTGGGCTTGTTTTCCCCAAATTTCTAAATTGAACCAGTCTGGCTCATCATTTTTACTTCGACGGTTGACGGCTATTGTGAGATTGGCCACAACACTTCCAGATTCGAAATAGCGAACTTCTGGGTCTCTTCCTGCTCTGCCCACAAGAGTTACCGAATTAATTCCCATAATTCACAATATTCGAAATGATTTGAGTTGAATGTCCGAGTTCTGCAAGGTGTTCGAGACACTTCTTCGAAATTATAAAGAGTTTTTATAACTCCAACTATGATTTGGCGATATGCATATGATTTTGTGTTTTTAAGTCGCTTCAAGTTTTCTCGTGATATTGGAATAGATTTGGGGACTGCTAATACCTTGATTTATGTATCGGGGAAAGGCATTGTTCTTCAAGAACCTTCAGTTGTTGCAATGGATTTGGAAGAAGGAGTTCCTTTGGCTGTTGGTGATGATGCAAAGTTAATGCTTGGAAGAACTCCTGGAAATATTAGAGCTGTCAGACCGTTAAGAGATGGAGTTATTGCAGATTTTGATGCTGCCGAGCAAATGTTGAAAACATTTATTCAAAAATGTAATGAAGGTAGAGGAATTATTGCGCCTCGATTAGTAGTTGGTATTCCTAGTGGGGTTACAGGAGTAGAGAGAAGAGCTGTAAGAGAAGCTGGATTAGCTGGTGCGCGAGAAGTGCATTTGATTGATGAGCCAGTTGCCGCGGCTATAGGTGCATCTTTACCTGTCACTGAACCCATTGGAACAATGATTGTTGATATTGGTGGTGGTACTACCGAGGTCGCTGTATTAAGTCTTGGAGGGACGGTCTTAAGTGAATCTGTTCGTGTTGCTGGAGATGAAATGAATGATGCTATTGCAACATATTTGAAGAAAGTTCATAACTTGGTTGTAGGAGAAAGGACAGCTGAAGAAATAAAGATTCGAATTGGATCCGCTTTCCCTATAGATGATTTTGATATGAATTCAATTGATGTAAGAGGATTGCATTTGCTGTCTGGATTACCCCGATCCATCAATTTAAAAGCAGGTGATTTAAGAGAAGCAATGTCTGAGCCTCTAAGTAAAATTGTTGATGCTGTTAAGAGAACTTTGGAACGTACTCCGCCAGAATTAGCAGCCGATATTGTAGATAGAGGAATAATGCTTGCAGGGGGCGGAGCATTGGTTCGAGGGATTAGTGATCTGCTTAGTCACGAGACCGGAATTTTCACACATGTAGCTGAAGACCCTCTTTTATGTGTCGTCAATGGCTGTGGTCTTGTCCTTGACGATTTTCAACGCTTGAAACGAGTCGTTGATACTCCAGATTTTGTGAGGAATACTTTAAGAGATTAAATATATGGTTCAATTTAGAAAATTAATTATATTTCGTTATTTATATAAACGAGTTTTCTGGAATTCCTTATTGCTCCTATCGGTTTTGACCATAATTCGTTTTTCTAAAGGAGCAATATTTTTAGATTTATATTCGGCATTAATTCGACCGTTTTGGCCTGGCACTTTGCAAAAGGAGTGGGTTCAGATTGGAAATGATTTAGAGCAGAAGATAAAGATTGATTTATTAGAAAAAGATAATTATCGCTTAAGAGAAATACTGGATCTAAAGACATTCTCTTCAGAAAATAAAGTTTCTGCCGCAGTTATTTCAAGAAACACCGATGGTTGGTGGCAGCAGCTTGAATTAAATAAAGGTATAAACAATGGTATTGAAATCGGCGATTCTGTTATCGCACCAGGTGGATTAATAGGGGTTATTCATAGTGTCACTCCTACAACTTCCAGAGTGAAATTAATTACTGCGCCTGGCAATAAGGTAGGTGTTTGGATAGAACGTGTTAGGCATCATGGGATTTTGATTGGGATGGGCACCAATCGAGTTAAGTTTTCGTTTTTAAGCAAAGAAACTCAGGCTCAAGTGGGAGATTTGGTCAGTACTTCCCCGGCCAGTACAATTACCCCTCCAAATTTGCCAGTTGGGATAATTCAGTCAATAGATTTAGATTCTGCTGCTGTTCCATTCGCAATTGTTCAATTAATTGCTTTCCCCAATGCAATCGATTGGGTTCAAGTAATTAAAAGTTGATGCAAAAAAAGAATCAGAAAATAATTTTTATTTTTTCTCTTTTCTGTGTTCCTTTCTTATTTCTTATTTCTCCTAAATGGATTGCTTTGCAAGGAGTTTCACCTTGTTGGCCAGTTTTATGGTTGTTACCGTGGTCATTAAATAAAGGGAAAGCGTTTGGATTGTTTGCTGGTTTTTGCTTAGGTTTTTTCTTAGATGGATTGACTATTGATGGCCCTTCGCAAATTCCTTCATTGATGATTCTGGGTTGGTGGTGGGGACAAATAGGCCATCAAGGAAAATCGATAGAGTTGAGCTTAAATCTTGGGTTGCTTTCTTTAATAGGTACTGTTTTTTTTGGCTCAAGTATTTGGCTACAAAATTTCTTCTCTGAAGATTTTCTTGATTCTTCTTGGTTTCATATTTGGTCTTTTCACACTTTGTTATCTCAAGCTATTCTTACCAGCCTTATTGCTCCAGTTTTATGCTCATGGATTTTGCTCAAGATTAATAGCAGAAGACAGCCTAATTAGGCTGTTATACCTAAGTATTAATGCTTAAAAATTAAAAAAAAATAGCTTATGGCTCATTTCTGTTTTATTTAGAAGGGGTCGGAAGGTTATTGTTACATTTGATGTTGAAATGCTAATGATTGTGGGAGGTCTATCTATGCAAAAGCATTGTGATGTCTCAATCAATCAGGCTTCCTTAAACAATATGACCAGTATTTTGGTTGTTGATGATGAGCCTGCTGTTTTAAAAGTTTTAGTAACGCGGTTAAAGCTTGCTGGCTATCAGGTTTTAGAAGCAAAGGATGGAGAAGAAGCTCTTGAGATATTTCATAGTGAGTCACCAGACTTGATAGTTTTAGATGTCATGCTTCCAAAGATGGATGGTTTCTCGGTCTGTAGACGCATTAGAGCAGAGTCAGTAGTGCCAATAATCTTTTTAACTGCTCTTGAGGCAATTTCAGAGCGAGTAGCAGGACTTGATTTGGGCGCAGATGATTATCTTTCCAAGCCATTCAGCCCCAAGGAGCTGGAAGCTAGGATTGCAACTATTTTGCGAAGAGTTGGACCGACAGCAACTGTCGCAGAACCACGAGAGGTTCCTGCTGGACAAGGAGTTATTAAATTTGGAGAATTAGTGGTCGATACTAATCGACGTCAAGTAAGTAGAGCAGGACAGCGAATTTGCCTTACTTATACAGAATTTAGTTTGTTGGAATTATTATTTAGAGATCCTGGCAAGGTTGTACCACGAGCAGAAATTTTAGAACAGCTCTGGGGTTATCCTCCTAGGAGAGCTGCAGATTTAAGGGTTGTAGATGTTTATGTAGCAAGACTTAGAGGGAAATTGGAACCTGATCCTCGCAACCCAGAGCTAATTCTTACTGTTAGAGGTATTGGTTATGCATCACAAAGAACAGGAGATTTTCCCGCCGCTGTAGCCGTGTAAAAACTTTTATCTTTTATTCACGTTTAATCTAGATAACCTAAAGATTAATCAAATCTATTTGAACATTCCTTGTCCGATCTAAGAGAGACTCGTCTAGATAAGGCGAAAAAATTAGAAGCTATAGGGCAAGTCCCTTATGATGTGCGTTTTGAAAAGACTCATGACGCTGCATCTCTTCAGTTAGAACATGCTGATTTACCTAAAGGCGAAGAAAGAGATCTTAAGGTTCAAATGGCTGGAAGAGTGCTCTCTCGAAGAGTGATGGGTAAGTTAGCCTTCTTTACTTTGGCAGATGAAACTTCTCAAATACAGTTGTTTTTAGAGAAAGCCACTCTTGATAATCAAAAAGAAAATTTAAATTCTATAAGTTCTTTCAAACAATTAACAGATCTTGTTGATACGGGAGACTGGATAGGTGTTATAGGCACTTTGAGGAGAACTGATAGAGGTGAACTTTCAATCAAGGTTAATTCTTGGAAAATGCTAACTAAAGCATTACAGCCTTTGCCTGATAAATGGCATGGATTGTCTGATGTTGAAAAGCGATATCGACAGAGATATCTTGACTTAATTGTGAATCCTCAAACTCGTAAGACTTTTCGAAGCAGAGCTTTAACTGTTAGTGCGATTAGAAGGTGGCTAGATGAACGTGGTTTTTTGGAAATAGAGACCCCAGTACTGCAATCCGAGGCAGGAGGAGCGGATGCAAGACCATTTATCACCTATCACAACACTCTGGAAATTCCTTTGTATTTAAGAATTGCCACTGAACTGCACCTTAAAAGGTTAGTAGTGGGTGGCTTTGAAAAGGTTTATGAGTTAGGGAGAATTTTTCGAAATGAAGGGATAAGTACACGACATAATCCTGAATTTACTTCTGTCGAGATATATAAAGCTTTTGCGGATTATTTTGACATGATGAATATGACAGAGGAATTGATATCTTCTCTAAGTATTCATATTTGTGGATCTAATCAAATTATTTATCAAGGACAAGAAATTGATTTAACTCCTCCATGGAGACGAGCAACTATGAATGATCTAGTTAAAGAGAAAACAGGAATTGATTTTTCGCAGTTTGAAGATATTTCAAAAGCTCTGTCTGCAATAAAAGAGATTGGATTGTATTTAACCGAAGAACCAACTTCTGTAGGAAAATTACTAAATGAAGTTTTTGAACAAAGAGTAGAAGATACGTTGATTCAGCCAACTTTTGTAATGGATTATCCGATAGAAATTTCGCCACTAGCAAGAAAGCATCGCACTAAAAAGGGGATGGTTGAGAGATTTGAGCTTTTTATCGTTGGACGAGAGACTGCGAATGCATTTAGTGAACTTATTGATCCTATTGATCAGAAAGAAAGATTGTTGCTTCAGCAATCTCTTCGCGATGCAGGAAATCTAGAAGCACAAAGTTTTGATGAAGATTTTATTCAAGCTTTAGAAGTGGGAATGCCCCCTACTGGAGGCTTGGGAATAGGTATTGATCGTTTGATAATGCTGTTAACCGATAGCCCTTCTATTCGAGATGTGATTGCATTTCCATTACTTCGTCCTGATTAATTAACAAAGAAATATCCAAATTGAACCATCAAAGTGGATAATTGAGCGAGTAACAAGTTTATGTTCAGATGAGTGGAGAGCGAGTGGGTTTTCGTTTCAAGCACGCTGATGCAGTTGTCAAGCGTAATCCCCAAGGCCGTTCTAGGCGTGGTTGGGTGATGGAACCTGTAGAACAGACTACAAGTCGAGGCACTAAAATGCCTGCCTACAGAATTCGATGGCGAGATAGCGAACGTCCGGAAATAGTTCTTCAGCACATGCTGATAGCTGATCCTGATCCAAGTCCCCCGCCTGAAAATGTCAGTTTGAATTTTGATTCTTAATATTCAATATCTGAATGCTGGTCGACGAGTTGTTCTTAAAAACAGCTCGTAAATTTCAATTTCTAATTGAATTTTGACTGAATAATATTTATTTAGGTCTTTAAGGCATTAAAAATTTTTTCATCGCGGCTTTAATTTCTTTATTGGCTTGCTTTGCTTTCTCTTCATTTCTTTTATCATGAATTTTTTTGCCTCTTCCCAAGCCAATAACAACTTTTATCCATGATCCTTTTAGATGAAGGCTGAGTGGAATCAAAGTCAAACCTTTCTTTTCTAATTGTTCCTTGAATTTATTAATTTCTTTTTTATGAGCCAAAAGTTTTTTTATTCTTAGTGGATCATGATTAAAGAACTTACCAGCGTGATTATGAGGAGAAATATGAACATTATGAAGTTGAAGCTCACCTTTCCTAACCAAACAAAAACCATCTTTTAAAACTGCTTTACCATTTCTAATTGATTTAACTTCTGTCCCTAATAGTTCTATTCCTGTTTCTAGAGTGTCAATTATTTCATATTGATATCTTGCAAATCGATTCTCGGCGAGGCGCCTGTTCGCCGAAAATCGATTATCACTCTTTGATTTCCCCCCACTTTTTTTAGCCATCTATTCAATGAGATGTTTCAACTTTATCGATAGATCGGTAACCTTTCATCATGGCAATTGTTTCTTCGAATATTGAGCAATCAGATTCCCATCAAGAAATGGGAAAAGAAAGGTTGAGCACTTCATTGACTTTGGCCGAGGATTTGAAAGTCTTTGAAAAAGATTCTTTTAGACCAAAAAGATTTGATGAATTCCTTGGACAATCTGAATTAAAAAAAATCATTGGAATTTCCGTAAAGGCTTCTATCTCAAGAGCAGAAGCTCTAGATCATGTCTTGTTATATGGCCCCCCTGGATTAGGCAAAACATCTATGGCATTAGTCATTGCGAAGGAGCTAGGCGTGAAATGTCTGGTAACAAGCGCACCAGCTCTTGAACGTCCAAGAGACATTATTGGATTATTAGTTAATTTGAAACCTAGAGAGGTTTTGTTTATTGATGAAATTCATCGTTTGCCAAAAATAACAGAAGAGCTTTTATATTCGGCCATGGAGGATTTTCGGCTGGATTTGACAGTTGGAAAGGGGACTAGTTCTAGAGTTAGATCACTTGAATTATCAGAATTTACTTTAGTTGGCGCTACTACCAAACCAGCTGCATTAAGTTCTCCCTTAAGGGATAGATTTGGCTTATGCCAAAGATTAGATTTTTATACCAATAAAGATCTACAACGAATTGTCCAAAGATCAGCCAAGATCTTGGACTGCCAATTATCAGATAATGCAAGCCTTGAAATAGCAAAAAGATCTAGAGGAACACCTAGAATTGCAAATCGTTTATTAAGAAGAGTTAGAGATTTTGCGACTGTCAAAAATCAACTTGAATTTATTGAAATGAAAGTAGTTCATGAGGCATTGAGTTTGTATTCAATAGATGAAAAAGGTTTAGATGATATTGATAGAAGATTATTAAGTTTGATTATTAATATTTATGATCGAGGCCCAGTTGGGGTAGAGACTTTAGCTGCTGCATTAGGTGAAGACTCTGAAACAGTAGAATTTGTTATTGAGCCTTATCTTTTACAGATTGGGTTTTTAAAAAGAACATCACGTGGCCGTATTGTTACTCCTAAAGCAATACAGCATATGATATGAAAATATTTGAGATGACCTTCCTAGTAAAAAAAATCTATAATTACTTTATCTCGATTTTATTATTTACTTTCCTTATATATTTCACTATGTTAGTTCCTGTAATGGCTGATGAGAATAGACAAGCTTTATTCTCAAATTCTATTGAGATAAGTAAAGAAGAAGATTGTTCAGCTGTATTAAAGAATTGGGAACAAATTATGAATTTAGATCTAACTGATGCAACTCAGATAATCAATAGAGGAAATTGTTTATTGGTTTTAGGTGAACCGCAAGCCGCAATTGATTCTTATTCGAGAGCTTTAGATCTTTCCCCTATTAATTCAGAGGTTCATTTAAATCGGGGTATTGCTGAAGAAATATTGCATAAATGGAACGCTGCTCAGCAAGACTATGATTGGATTCTAAAACGCAATCCTAATGATTCTTTTGCTTTATATCATTTAGCTAATCTGAAGGGTTATAAAGGTGATTGGGATGAAGCCAAAGTTTTTTTTGAAAAGGCTTTATTAGCTAGACCAGGTTTTGCTATGGCTCATTCAAGTAAAGCGTTGGCCGAATATCAGCTTGGACAGTTTGAAGAAGCTGAAGCAGATTTACGATTAATCATTCGTGGTTATCCCATGTTTGCAGATGCTAGAGCAGCATTAAGTGTGCTCTTGTTTGTTCATGGGTCGCTTGGAGAAGCTCAAAGTCACTGGGCAGCGGCTATTGGACTTGATCCGAGGTATGGAAAGCTTGCATGGGTTGAAAATATTCGCCGATGGCCACCTAAACCAGTTATTGACTTAATGGATTTTCTTGATTTTGAGAATTCATGAAATTGTTAAAACATTCAAGTGCTCAGCTAGAGAAGTTTTTGCCTGATTTGATTGAGCTTAGAAGGCATATTCATGCGCATCCTGAATTAAGTGGTCAAGAGAATCAAACAGCTGCATTAGTTGCAGGCGAATTGAGAAAATATGGTTGGAAAGTTACTGAGGGTGTTGGATACACTGGAGTTGTAGCCGAATTTGGTGAGGAAACAGCTCCCATTATTGGTCTACGGGTTGATATGGATGCTTTACCAGTAGAAGAAAGAACAAATCTTGAATATAGTTCTTTGAATCCTGGGATCATGCATGCCTGTGGACATGATTTACATACTTGTATAGGTCTTGGTGTAGCAAGACTTTTGTCGTTAGATTTTCCATTGCGATCAAGAATTCGTATATTGTTCCAACCTGCTGAGGAAATAGCAAAAGGCGCAAGGTGGATGAAAAGTGAAGGAGCTACAAAAGACTTAAAAGCTCTTTTTGGAGTGCATGTTTTTCCAGATCTTTCTGTTGGTCAAATTGGGATTCGCAGGGGAGGCCTTACAGCAGCAGCATCAGAGTTGGAAATTGAGATTATTGGAAATGGTGGTCATGGCGCAAGACCTCATGAGGCGGTAGATACGATTTTGATTGCAGCAAGAATTGTGACTGGGCTCCAGGAAGCTATTGCTAGGCGTTTAGATGCACTAAATCCGGTTGTTTTGAGTTTTGGCAGAATCCAAGGTGGAAATGCTTTTAATGTTATTCCTGATAAAGTGAAATTACTAGGCACAGTTCGTTATTTAGATCAAGATTTGCATGAATTCTTACCAGAATGGATCGAGAAAATATCAAAAGGAATAGCTATGAATTTTGGTGGGGATGCAAATATCAAATATAGGTGCATTGCTCCTCCGGTCTATAACGACCCTCAATTAACTGATTTAGTGGAACAAGCAGGCATATTTTTGCTGGGTAAAGAGAATGTAGTTCAACTTAGTAGGCCTTCTTTGGGGGCTGAAGATTTTGCTGAACTTTTACAAGATATTCCAGGAACAATGTTTCGCTTAGGAGTCGGAAATAATAAAGGATGTGCGCCTCTCCATAATGGTAAATTTTCTCTGGATGAGAGAAGTCTTCAAATTGGTGTTGAAGTTCTAACTAGAAGTCTTCTCACATGGATCAAACAAAATAACTCTCGGGATTGAATTTTTGATGAAACGGTTTTGCAATCCTTTTCTTTCGTTTTCGGCATTTTTTTTAATTTGCTTAGCGGTTTCAGGCATCATTCAACGTGAAGGACAAGAAAGAATGCAAGCCTTACCTGCCTTTTTTGTTGGAGGAGGGTTAATCATCTCAGGTTTTATTAGAAGAACTGAGCGAAGAAAAATGTTGTTATTGGAAATTAGAAATAGTCAAAAAATGAAATCATTTTAATTTGAGTTGAATGATTTTGATGAGGATATTTATTTTTTTGATTGAAGATCCAAGCTATTTTGAGCAAAAGAGCTAGTTTATAAATATCACTAGGGGTGCTCTAAGAAATTTTCTTTTGAGCTGAGATCACACCCTTCGAACCTGATCTGGATTATTCCAGCGAAGGGAAGTGAAGGAATTGTGATCTTTTCTTTAGGAGCCTTTTTATTATTTAAGTTTTTAATCATGCGCACTTCATGGTTGTCTTCCCGTAGAGGAAAAAAGAACATAACTCAATTACATTTTGCGAGAGAAGGCATAGTTACTGAGGAGATGGATTATGTCGCTAAGAGAGAAAATCTTCCAGTTTCTTTGATCAGAGAAGAAGTGGCTAGAGGCAGAATGATTATTCCTGCGAATATCAATCATCCCAACCTTGAACCTATGGCTATAGGTATAGCTTCTAAATGCAAAGTCAATGCAAATATTGGAGCATCTCCTAATGCAAGTGATATTAAAGAAGAAATTAAGAAATTAGAACTCGCAGTCAAGTATGGAGCTGATACTCTTATGGACCTTTCTACAGGGGGGGTGAATTTAGATGAAGTGCGTACAGCAATTATCAATGCTTCTCCAATACCAATTGGCACAGTACCTGTATACCAATCATTAGAGAGTGTAAATGGTTCTATAGCAAAGTTATCTGAGGATGATTTTCTGCATGTTATTGAGAAGCAATGTAAGCAAGGAGTCGACTATCAAACTATCCATGCTGGTTTATTAATCGAGCATTTACCAAAGGTAAAAGGAAGAATTACTGGAATTGTTAGTAGAGGCGGCGGAATTCTTGCTCAATGGATGCTTCATCATTATAAGCAAAACCCTTTATATACAAGATTTGATGACATTTGTGAGATTTTCAAGCGATATGATTGCACTTTTTCTTTGGGAGATTCTTTGCGTCCAGGTTGTTTACATGATGCATCTGATGAAGCGCAATTAGCAGAATTGAAGACCTTAGGAGAACTTACTAAGCGTGCTTGGGAGCATGGGGTGCAGGTCATGGTCGAAGGTCCAGGTCATGTTCCTATGGATCAGATTGAGTTCAATGTTCGCAAGCAAATGGAAGAATGTGCAGAAGCGCCTTTTTATGTATTAGGTCCTTTGGTTACAGATATCTCTCCTGGATATGACCATATTTCTAGTGCCATTGGAGCTGCTATGGCGGGATGGTATGGGACCGCAATGCTTTGTTATGTAACCCCTAAAGAGCATTTGGGTCTTCCAAATCCTGAAGACGTTAGAGAGGGATTAATAGCATATAAAATTGCGGCTCATGCAGCAGATATTGCAAGGCATCGAGCTGGATCTCGTGATCGCGATGATCAGTTAAGTAAAGCTCGCTATGAGTTTGATTGGAATAAACAATTTGAACTATCTTTAGATCCAGAAAGAGCTCGTCAATATCATGATGAAACTTTGCCAGAAGAAATATTTAAAAAAGCAGAATTTTGTTCAATGTGTGGACCAAAGCACTGTCCAATGAATAATAAAATAACTGATCAAGATCTAGATGAACTTGACAAAGCTATCAACTCAAAAGGTTGCGCAGAAATGAATACAGTTAAGTTGAACCGAACTGAATAATGGTTATTAATAACCATTATTCAGAACTTCTTTTGAATTTAGGTAATTTTTAAGCTAATAATTTTCTTGACTTTTCTATTACATTTTCGACTGTAAATCCGAATTTTTCTAAACATGTGCCGCCAGGAGCTGATGCTCCAAAACTTTGCATGGTAATGCTTGCTCCATCAAGACCTATGTATTTGTGCCATCCAAAGCTCTCTGCAGCTTCAACAACTATTCTTTTGCGTACATCAGAAGGCAAGACTTGTTCTTTATAAGAATCACTTTGCTCTTCAAATAGTTCTATACAGGGCATTGAAACTACACGGATTTTTTTACCTTCATTAGTGAGCTGCTGAGCCGCTAAAACACATAAATTTAATTCTGTTCCTGTTCCAATCAAAATAAGGTCTGGAATTCCTTCACAATCTTCAAGTACATATCCTCCAAAAGCCACTTTTTCAATCGAAGTATTTGCTTGATTCGGCATTCCTTGTCGACTTAAGCAAAGTGAACTTGGGCGTTTTCTATTTTCAATTGCAATTTTGTAAGAACCACTAGTCTCATTACCATCTCCAGGTCGGAAAACAAGCATATTTGGCATTGCTCGTAATGATGGAATGGTTTCTATTGGTTGATGGGTAGGTCCATCCTCTCCCACACCTATTGAGTCATGAGTTAAGACATAAATAACTCCAAGTTCACTGAGTGCCGACAATCGCATGGAACCTCTCATGTAGTCAGCAAAAACTAAAAAAGTTCCTCCATAAGGAATTAGACCACTGTTGTGGTAGGCAATTCCATTAAGGATTGCTGCCATTGCGTGTTCACGGACTCCAAAGTGTAAATACCTTTTTTCTGGAGAATCTGCTTGAAATGATCCTGTTTCTCCTTTGATATCTGTGTAATTTGAATGGGTTAGGTCAGCTGATCCTCCAATAAGCTCTGGAAGATGAGGGCCTAGTGCTCCTAAACAGATTTGAGAGTGTTTTCTAGTGGCTAATCCTTTGTCATCTGGGTTATAAGTTGGAAGATCTTTTTCCCAACCATCTGGAAGTTCGCCCCTCAGCATACGTTCAAATTCTGCAGACTCCTGCGGATAATTATTGCGGTAATTAGATAGTTCTTGGTTCCATTGAGCTTCTAAAGCTGCTCCTTTATTAATTGCTTGACGATATTGATCGTAGGCTTCTTGTGGAATTTCAAATGGAGAATAATTCCAATTTAGTTCTTTCCTGGTAAGCTCTGCTTCTTCTTCTCCCAACGGTGCTCCATGAACTCCTGCGGTATCACTTTTGTTAGGAGAGCCATAACCGATTGTTGTTGTGATTTTAATAATTGAGGGTTTATCAGTTTCCGCTTTAGCTGCTTCAATTGCTTTGGAAATAGAATCGACATCATTATTCCCATCACTTACATGTTGAACGTGCCATCCATAGGCTTCATAACGTTTAAGCACGTCTTCAGTAAATGAGACGTCAGTTTTTCCATCAATAGTGATGTGGTTGTCATCATAAAGAGCAATTAATTTGCCCAATTTTAGATGCCCCGCTAATGAGCATGCTTCTGATGCAATTCCCTCTTGATTGCATCCATCTCCCATAATGACGTAGGTGAAATGATCAATGATCTTTGAATCGGGCTTATTAAATTTTGCAGCCAAATGAGCTTCAGAAATTGCTAGACCTACTGCATTAGAAATGCCAGCTCCTAATGGACCTGCAGTAACCTCGACTCCTGGTGTTTCAAAAGTTTCCGGATGTCCTGGAGTACGAGATCCCCATTGACGGAAATTTTTAATATCTTCGATACTTACAGATTCATAACCTGTTAGATGCAAAAGTGCATATAGCAGCATGCATCCATGACCAGCTGATAAAACAAAGCGGTCTCTATTGAACCACTTAGGATTTTTAGGGTTGTGATTTAAGAATTTATCCCAGAGGGCATAACCCATTGGTGCGCAGCCCATAGGCAGACCTGGATGGCCGCTTTTGGATTTATTGACTGCATCAACTGCAAGCATTCGAATGCTATTAATGCAGAGAGTATCTAGAGAAGCGGA
>CETG01068677.1_pt1 | contig 25751 bp, 40 predicted proteins | sample 361471 | NCBI WGS metagenome assembly CETG01 (sample SAMEA2622696, study PRJEB7988) | marine metagenome | isolation source: saline water (ENVO:00002010), including | reverse complement strand
AAATTGAAAAAAATTGAACAAACCTATGGATATGATGATGTTGCAATAGTACCAGGTGAAATAACCCTAAATCCTGAGCTTGTAGACACTAATACTAAAATAGGAAAATTAGAACTAGAAGTTCCAGTTTTAGCCTCTGCTATGGATAGTGTTGTGGACCCAAAATTTGCCAAAGAACTATCAGATTTAGGTGGAGGCGGAGTAATTAATCTTGATGGTATACATGTTAGGTATGAAAATACTGATGGTATATATGAGGACATAGTTTCAACACCTCAAAAAGATGTAACTACTCTATTACAAAAAATTTATAGCGCACCTGTTAAAGAAAATCTAGTAGGTGAAGTTGTAAAAAAAATTAAAGATTCTGGAGGAAAATGTTTTGCATCTTTTGTTCCAGCATCCACAAAAAGACTAGCTCCAGTTGCAGTTGAAGCAGGTTGTGACGCCGTGGTGGTACAATCTACGGTTACAACAGCTAGGCATAATTCAAAAAGCCTTGAAGGATTAATATTATCTAAGCTTGTGGATACATTAGATGTACCAATAATTGTAGGAAATACCGTAACTTATAATGTAACTAGAGAATTAATGGAACAAGGGGTAGATGGCATTCTTGTTGGAGTTGGCCCTGGTTCTGCTTGTACAAGTAGAGAGGTTCTTGGAGTGGGAGTCCCTCAAGTTTCAGCTACTTTGGAATGCTCAAGCGCTAGAGATGATTATTATAAATTAACTGGAAGATATGTTTCGATAATTACAGATGGTGGAATAAGAACTGGGGGAGAACTTTGTAAATCTTTCGTCGCAGGTGCGGATGCTGTGATGATTGGCTCACCATTCTCCAAAACACATGAAGCTCCAGCTAAAGGTAATCACTGGGGTATGGCTACGCCTCATGGATCTCTTCCTAGAGGAACAAGAATAGTAAATAAGCAAGAATATTCACTTAAAGAACTTTTGTTTGGACCTTCTTCAAAAACTGATGGAACTAGAAACCTAGTAGGAGCATTAAGAGTTTGTATGGGGATGATAGGAGCAGAAGATATTATTTCAATGCATGATGCAACTTTGATATATGCTCCAACAATCAAGACTGAAGGAAAAACTTATCAATTATCAGGATTAGGCTCGTAAACTTGGAATTTAAAGCTCAAAGAGGAACAGCAGATATTCTTCCAAAAGACCAATATATTTGGAACTTTGTTCAAAATAAGTGTTCTGAAATATCAAAGTCTTTTGGTTACAGATATATTGAAACTCCTATATTCGAAGATTCTAGAATCTTTGAAAGAACAGTAGGAGAAGATACAGACATTGTTGAAAAAGAGATGTATTCATTTGTTGATAAAGGGGGAGATAATATTAGCCTAAGACCTGAAAATACAGCTGGAGTTTGTAGAGCTTTTATAGAGAATGGTCTTTACAACGATACTTTACCTGCACGCCTATTTTATTATGGTCCTATGTTTAGGTATGAAAGACCACAAGCAGGTCGGTTTAGACAATTTCATCAGTTTGGTATTGAATGCATTGGTGATACTTCATATGATAATGATTTTGAAGTAATTAAACTTGCTTGGAATATTTTAGATAAATTAGAAATCAAGAATACTGAGCTGAATATTAATTCTTTAGGGGATAAAGAAGATAGAGAAGTTTATGTTTCAAAGCTTATAGATTATTTTAGTAAGTATATTAATGATTTACCAAAAGTTGACAAACTAAGATTTGAAAGAGCTCCCTTAAGGTTATTAGACTCAAAAGAAGAGGTAACTATAAGGATTTCAAAAGATGCACCAAAAACTTTAGATTTTATATCTAAAGATAGCAAGAATCATCACGATAAAATTATTGAAAATCTTGAGAACTTAAGACAATCAGAAAAAAGCTTCAAATATAAGATAAATAATAGATTGGTAAGAGGATTAGACTACTACAACAAAACTGTTTTTGAGTACCTAAGCGACTCATCTGGACCTCAAGGTGTATTACTAGGTGGAGGTAGATATGACCCTCTAATAAAAATTCTAGGTGGACCAGATACACCTGCCGTTGGTTTTGCTATGGGAGTTGAAAGAATTGTGAATGAGGTTAGTAAAAAAGATTTTATAAAAGACAGTAAACTAGATGTTGTTATAGTTGTATTAAAGGATGAGTTCAGGACTAATGCTGAAAAAACTTCTGATTTGTTTAGAAGAAATAAAATAAGTACAATAATTGCTCCTAGAAGATCACTAAAAGGACAATTAAGATTTGCTAATAAAATTAATGCAAAACTTGCTGTGATCCTTGGTGAAAATGAAATTACTAACAACTCAATAACTATAAAATTTCTTAATTCTAGTAATCCTCAATTAGAATTACAAAATGAAGATATACTAAAAATAAAGACTTTACTTGGTTCAGAGGAATAGTATGGATGATTGGATTTTAACTAGATTAGAAGAAATAAAGAAAAGGTTTGCAGAGATAGAAAATCTAATGACTAAACAGGAGGTTGTTTCTAATCAGAATGAAATGAAAAGACTTTCTAAAGAATATAGAAATCTTGAGAAAATAAATAAATTATGGGAAGAATATTCAAAAATTTCAAGAGAATTGGAAGACACTAAAGAAATGATAAATTCTGATGACTCAGAGATTTCAGAATTAGCAAAATTAGAAAATGAAACATTAAGTAAAAACTTAGATGTTATTTTTACCGAACTTAACCAAGAATTAATACCTAAGGATGCTACAGATGAAGCAGATGCTATTGTAGAAATAAGAGCAGGGACTGGTGGGGATGAAGCAGCAATTTTTGGTAATGATTTATTGAGAATGTATACTAGATATTCAGAAAATAATGATTGGAAATTAAAAATACTTAGTTCAAGCTACAATGAGTTTGGAGGTATAAAAGAAGTAGTACTAGAAATATCTGGAGAAGGAACTTTTTCGAGGCTCAAGCATGAGAGTGGTGTACATAGAGTACAAAGAGTTCCAAAAACGGAGTCTCAAGGAAGAATTCATACATCAACAGCAACAGTTGCAGTTCTTCCTAAATCTGAAGAAATTGATATTCAAATAAATGAAGATGATATAAGAACTGATGTTTTTCATTCCGGTGGAGCAGGAGGTCAAAATGTTAACAAAGTCGCTACTGCAATTAGATTGACTCATAATCCATCAGGTATAGTTGTAGCATGTCAAAATGAAAGATCTCAGCTTCAAAATAAAATTCAAGCGATGGAAATATTAAAGTCAAAACTTTGGGATCTTGAATTAAGAAAACAACAAGAGGAAATTTCTAAGGCTAGAAAATCACAAGTAGGATCGGGAGAAAGATCTGAAAAGATTAGAACTTATAATTATCCACAAGGAAGAATTACAGATCACAGAATAAATGTATCGATTCATAGTTTATCTGAATTTATGGATGGTCTAATAGATGGTCTAATAGAGCCATTGATGAAAAACGAACAAGCTCAGAAGATGTTGTCTCAAAATACTAAGTAATGAAAAATTTGGGTGAAGTAAAAAAAGTAATATTCAATAGCTTATTTGAAAATAACATCGAAGACTATCATTATGAGGGATTATCAATATTATCTAAAATTCTTCATTTAGATAATAAGACTGTAGTAACAGAAAATAAAATCTTGATTTCTAAAGAACAAAAAGAGCTAATTGAAAAGCTTACTAAAAAAAGAATCGAGGGAATACCTTTAGCATATTTAGTGAACGAAAGATTTTTTTTTAATGAAAAATTCTATGTCGATAATAACGTATTAATTCCAAGACAAGAAACGGAGGAATTAATTCATTATTTTTTTTCAATTATCAAAAAAGATAATCTAAAAAATAAAAGAATTCTTGATATTGGAACAGGAAGTGGGATAATACCAATTTTGTGTAAAAAGAAATTTCCTCAATCAAATATTTTTTCTATAGATAAGTCAAATAATGCAATTAATGTAGCAAAAAAAAATGCAGATGAAAAAGAGGTTGAAATAAATTTTATTAACTCAGAAATTATTGACGCGAGAATTAATGAAATAGATTATGTAATAACTAATCCACCGTATATCAAAACAGAGATGATCTCAAAGTTACCAAAAGAGGTTGATTTTGAACCAAAATTGGCACTCGATGGTGGTGAAGATGGATTAAGAATTATTAATGATATTTTTTTATGGGAAAAGAATACTAACAATAATAATGCAAAGAAAATTGTTATTGAAATTGATGAGAATATAACCTCAGAAGTTCAACAACTAGCGAATGAGTTTTACCCTAAAATGAAGGTTGAAATAATTAAGGATTTAGCCAAGAAAGACAGAATTATTTCTATAACAGAATAGACTTATCTTTTAGTATACTGAGGAGCTTTTCTAGCCTTCTTCAACCCGTACTTTTTACTTTCTTTAACTCTAGAATCTCTTGTAAGAAGACCATGAGATTTTAATTTAGGCCTTAAATCTTTATCCATTTCACAAAGAGCTCTAGCTATTCCTAAAGAAATAGCTCCTGATTGACCAGAAATGCCACCCCCATGAGTCTTAATTTCAGCAGAAATTTTTTCTTTATCTACTATCTTTAATGGTTGTAAAGCTATGTTTACTAAATCATCCATTACCAATACTTCTTTAATTGACTTCCCATTAACTTGAATTTTTCCATTTTTGTCAAAAATTTTCACTCGAGCTATAGAAGCTTTTCTTTTACCTGTTCCGTAATAATAGGTTGCTTTAGTTGTCACTCTTTACCTCTTTTGAATTACTATCAATCTGTGCCTGATGTGGGTGTTCACTTCCTGAATAAATCTTTAATCTTTTGAGCATTCTAGCTGAAAGTTTATTTTTTGGAAGCATACCCTTGACGGCTTTATTTACAATATACTCTGGATTTGTCTCAATCAAATTAGAAAATTTTCTAACTTTAGTACTACCTGGTCTTGTTGTATGGGTTATATATTCTTTGTCAAAATATTTTTTTCCAGTAACTTTTACTTTTGATGCATTTATCAAAACAACAAAATCTCCGGTTATGTCATTGGATATATAACTCGGTTTATTTTTTCCCATTAAAATCATTGCAATATTTGATGCCATTCTACCCAAAGTTTGACCTTCGGCATCAATTAAGATCCAATTACCCGAATCTTTTTTTTCTTTTATTGAATAATGTTTTAATTTATTTATCATAACTTTTTTATTGATAGATTTCTATTTTACACTTTTTATTCTTATTTTTTATTCAAATATGTATCATCTAATCTACTAATTCCAAAATTGCTATTTCAGCATTATCTCCTTGCCTATTACCCATTGAAATTATTCTTGAGTAACCACCATTTCTTTCAAGAAATTTTTCAGCAACATTTTCAAACAGATGATCTACTACAGATTTATTAGTAATAAATTCAGATACTTTTCTGATTGAATTTAAGTCTTTGGTTTTAGAAAGAGTAATCATCTTTTCTAAAATCGGTCTTGCTTCTTTGGCTTTTGCTTTAGTTGTTTTAATTCGACCGTACATAATGGCATCTGAAACTAGGTTTCTCAACAAAGCTTTTCTTTGAGAAGAATTTCTACTTAATTTATTATTTGATAATCTATGTCTCATAATTTCCTCTGTCTATTAACTTTGGGGAAGCATATTTCTTTCTGCTAAAACATCGAATAGCTCATCAAGAGATTTTCTACCAAAATTTCTAATCTTCAATAAATCTCCTTCTGGCATAGCAATTACTTCACCAACCCTATTTATTCCAGCTCTCTTGAGACAATTTAATGTTCTTGCTGACAAATCAAGAGTTTCAACTGGTGTATTGTAAATATCAGGACTTATTCCTAAACCTGCAGCAGGATTTTGTTCTTCAGCAGCTTGATCAAATTTACTAAATACGTAGAAGTTATCCATTAGTGTTTCAGAAGCTTTTTGAAGAGCAGACTGTGGATCAATTGTTCCGTCAGTCCAAATTTCTAACGTTAATCTTTCCCAATCTGATCTTTGCCCAACCCTAGTAGGCTGAACAGAAAAATTTGCTTTCTTGATAGGAGTAAAAATAGAATCAATTGGAAGTATTCCTATGTTTGAATCAAACTCATCAGAAGCTTTTCTGTAACCTTGACCTTGTTCAACACTAAATTCAACTGATAAGTGAGCATCTGGAGAATCAAGAGTTGCTAAATGATGACCAGGATTTACAATCTCAAAATCAGCAGTAGCCATTATGTCTCCTGCCTTAACTTCACCTTCACCTTCAACTTCTAATCTCAATCTTCCTGTTCTGTCTGATAAAGATCTTAATCTTATACCCTTAGCATTCATCAAAAACTCATTTACCTCTTCTCTCATACCCTTGAGAGTAGAATATTCATGCTGAATACCTTCAATCTTAACCCAGTTAATGGCTGTACCAGGAAGAGATGATAAAAGTGCTCGTCTTAATGGGTTACCAAGTGTGACTCCCCATCCTTTGTCCAAGGGTTCAGCAATAAATTTTCCGTAGGTCTCACTACCTTCTATCATTCTGATAGAAAGCTCAGGCACCTCAGGTTCAGATACTGAAATATTATCAATTGGTGATAAACCGAATTGTTTTTCTAACATTTATTACCTCCTTGAGTAGTACTCAACTATTTGTCTTGTATCAATCTCTAATTCAGCGTCAGATGCTGATGGAAGATTATTAATTTGAACTGAAAGTCCAGATTTATCAAGTGTCAACCACTTAGCACATTGATTATTTTTAATATTCTCACTTGCAATTTGGAATAGACTAGAATTTTTAGATTTTTCTTTCCAGGAAATTTTATCCCCTTGCTTTATTTGATAAGAGGGTATGTTTACTTTTTTATCATTTATCAAAAAATGACCGTGATTTACAGCCTGTCTAGATTGCCTTCTTGTATTAAACATTCCTGTTCTGAACATTACATTATCAAATCTTTTTTCTAGCAATATTAGTAATTCGTCACCAGTAGAACCTTCAATATTTGATGCTTTATCATAATAATTCCGAAATTGTCTCTCTAATATTCCGTACAAGAATCTGGCTTTTTGTTTTTCTCTTAATTGAAGACCATAAGGGGATAATCTTCTTCTGGGAGACATCCTGTTTTTACCAGATTTTTTTGCAATTTCTAATCCTAAAAATCTCATTTTTTTATTAACTGGGCCCGTATATCTAGCCATAAATATATCCTATTCTAAATATTGTTTATACTCTTCGTTTCTTTGGTGGTCTGCATCCATTATGAGGAATTGGAGTAACATCTTTTATTGAAACTACTCTGATGCCTGCATGTTGAATTGCTCGTATGGCAGCTTCTCTACCTGCTCCTGGTCCTTTGACATAAACATCAACTGTTTTCATACCTAACTCAACTGCAGTTTCGGCGGCAGATTCACCAGCTTTCTGAGCAGCAAATGCTGTTGATTTTCTTGAGCCTCTAAAACCTTTAGCACCAGCACTGCTCTGAGAAATCACATTACCTGAGTTATCAGTCATCGTAATAATTGTGTTATTAAAAGTAGCTCTGACATATGCATTCCCTTGAGGTACAAATACTTTTTCTTTTTTTCTAGTTCTATTTCTAGCCATTTATTAAACCTTTACTTCTAATGAGTTAGCTTTTTCTTATTTGCTATTGTTCTTCTTTTACCTTTTTTTGTTCTTGCATTAGTCTTAGTTCTTTGTCCATTTGCAGGAAGTCCATTTTTGTGTCTCAATCCTCTGTAGCTGCCAATATCGCCAAGACGCCTAATATTTAGCTGTACCTCTCGTCTTAGATCACCTTCAATTCTGATCTGAGATCGTTCAATAGCACTTCTGATTCTAGCCATTTCATCTTCTTGAAGATCTTTTACACGTGTATTTACATCAATTCCAACATCACTTATTATCTTTTTTGAAGTAGATCTACCTATTCCACTAATGGCAGTCAAACCAATTTCTATTCTTTGGGAATCAGGTATATTTACTCCAGCTAACATTGCCATATTTTTCTATCCTTGTACTTGTTTGAATCTTGGGTTTTTTTTATTGATTATTCGAACTTTACCTTTTCGTCTAATAATTTGATCATCAGCGCTTCTTTTTTTTATAGATGCTCTTTTCTTCATAATATGCTCACTCTTTTACTTAAACCTGTATGTAATTCTTCCTCTTGTTAAATCATATGGAGACAGTTCAACAAGAACTCTGTCTCCTGGTAATATTCTTATATAGTTTTTTCTTATTTTTCCTGATGCATGAGCCAAAACCTCATGTCCATTAGCTAACTCAACTTTAAAAGTTGTATTTGGAAGAGCTTCTTCAACTTTTCCTTCAACCTCAATTGCTTCTTTTTTTGCCATTCAGTTATTTACCTTTGTTAAAATTTCTGGACCATTTTCAGTTATGAGAATAGTATCCTCAAAGTGAGAAGAAAGCTTACCATCTTTAGTTACCACGGTCCAGTTATCGCCAAGGACTTTTGTCTGCCAGTTCCCCTCAGTTACCATTGGTTCGATAGCTATAGTCATACCAACTCTTAGTAAAGCGCCATCATTTTTTTTTCCAAAATTTGGAACACTTGGAGGTTCGTGTAATTCAGAACCTATACCATGACCAACATATTCACGAACAGTACCAAAGCCCTCATCTGAAATATAATTTTCAATGGCATTTGATAAAACTCCTATTCTGTTACCAGGTAGGGCATTTTCAATTCCTATCTTCAGCGCCTTATCGGCTACATCAACAATCTTATTTCTTACTTCATCTCCTGAATCTTCAATTATAAATGTTCTTGCATGATCACTATACATGCCATCAATTATTGCACCACAATCAATGGATATAAGATCATCTTTGTTTAATTTACGATCACCCGGAATCCCATGGACAATTTCTTCATTTATAGATATGCAAGCAGTAGCAGGAAAACCATATAGACCCAAAAAAGCTGGTTTGGCTCCCTCATTTTCAATATATCCCCTTAGAAAATTATCAATTTCACCAGTAGTAATCCCAGACCGAAGAGTTTCTCCACATTTTTGCATAGCACGAGCAACTATGTCTCCAGCTTCTCTCATAGAAGAAATTTGTTCTGGAGTTTTAATGGACCCCTCAGTAAGCAATTATAAAAGCATCTCCCATTAATTTATGTACAAACTAACATTATATATCTAAAACATTAGAATTGTACAGTAGCATTATTGTAGTATTTTGTCAATTTCTTCTGACACTTCTGAAATAGATGAATCTGCATTTATTTTGCTTAACAAACCATTAGATTCATAAAATTTCAACAAAGGTTCAGTTAAATCTTTATAGTTTTCCATTCTCTTAGAAATTGCTTCGGGCTTGTCATCTTCTCTTTGATACAAATCTTGTTCTGAACAATTTTCTTGACAAACATATTCTTTGTCTGATTTAGAAAAGGTTTTGGAACAATTTCTACAAGAAATACGCTGAGACAATCTATCAATTAATTTTCCAAAAGGAACTTCAAAATATAATACATAGTCTATCTTCTTTCCTAGCTTGTCCATCTCTTCCTCTAGAGATATAGCTTGATTAATTGTTCTAGGGAAACCATCTAAAAGTATTGATTGTAGTGATTGAGTTGTATTTGATACCATATCAATAATTAAGTTATCTGGAACCAAATCCCCTTTATCCATATACTTTTTTGCAGCAATACCTAATTCAGTTTTTTGAGCTATTTGAGATCTCAATATATCTCCAGTAGAAATATGTGAAAGATTATATTTTTCTACTAGGTTATTAGACTGGGTTCCTTTACCTGAACCTGGAGGACCTAAAAGAATTATATTCATTATTAGTTTACAAATCCTTCGTAATTTCTCATTAGTAACTGTGACTCAAGCTGTCTCATGGTATCCAGAGCAACACCTACCATAATAAGAAGACTTGTACTCTGAACTATACTAGTTGTTGATTCTAGCCCTGTTATGAAGGCAGCAATTGAAGGAATAACAGCTATAGTCCCTAAAAATAAAGCTCCTCCCCAAGTTATTCTTATTATAACTCTCATCAAATAATCTCTAGTTGGAGGTCCCGGTCTAATACCCGGAATGAATCCATTATTATTTTGTAATGATTCTGCTAAATTTTGCTGGTTATGAACAACTAGGGTATAAAAAAATGTAAAAATTACTACCAAAATAAATACAGTTATCCAATATAGTGTTCCAGTTGGCCCAAACTGAATAGTCAGCCATTCTGCTACTTGAGAACCAAAAGAACTAGAAGCTGGATCTACAAAATATGATGCGACAACTGCTGGGAGAGCTAAAATTGAAAAGGCAAAAATCAGAGGAATCATACCTGCTGAGTTTACTCTAATAGGTATATGAGACGAACCTTGAGATCTGTACATTCTATTACCTCTAAAAACACTTCTTCCATACTGAACAGGAATCCTTCTTTGAGCTTCAGTAAAAACAACTATAGTAAATATTATTAACAATATTAATGCTATTAATAGACCTACCTGAAAAGGTTGATCACGTAACAACCACATTTGTGCTCCAATAGAAGGGAATGTGGAAACTATACCAGCAAATATTATCAAAGAAATACCGTTTCCTATACCTTTTTCTGTAACTAATTCTCCTAGCCATACTAAAATCATGGTTCCTGCAGTCATTGAAAGTAAAATAGCTAATGTGTTTAGTGTTTGTCCTCCACCAAAACCAATTCCTGTAAGAGCTCCTTGTCCTAAAGCACCAGAGAATAAATTAATTTGACCATATCCTTGTAGAAATGCTAGGGGAACAGTCAAGTAATGAGTATATCTACTTATAGCTTTCCTTCCAGCTTCTCCTTCTTGAGCTAGTTCTTTAAGTTGAGGGACTAGAGGAGTTAATATTTGAATAATAATAGATGCAGTTATGTATGGATATACTCCTAAAGCAGCAATGGATAAGTTTCTAAGTGCACCCCCAGAAAATATATCAATAAATCCTAGTAATGGATTCGCATCAAATGCAGATTGTAGAGCCTCTTTGTCTACTCCTGGAACAGGTACATGAGCAAAAAATCTAAAAATAACAAGTATGAACAAAGTAAATAGAATTCTAGTTCGCAAGTCAGAAAGCTTGAAAGCATCTATTATAGCTTGTATTAATGCTGGTCGATTAGATTGTGCGGTAGTTGTCATGATACTATTCTATTACTTTTACTTCTCCACCAGCTTTTTCAATTTTAGCTTTTGCAGATGAAGATATTGCATGAACTTCCACAGTTATAGATTTAGTAATCTCACCATTTCCTAAAATTTTAATCAGTTGCTTGTTTTTAATTACACCTTTATTCTTAAAATCTTCAATTGAAATTGAATCATTATTAAAAATTACACTAAGGTCGTCTAGATTCAATGCAACATAGTCTTTTTTAAATATATTTGTAAAACCTCTCATATGAGGTAGTTTTTTTACTAATCGTAATTGACCACCTTCAAATGTAGGATTTAAGTTACCTCCACTTCTAGAAAGTTGACCCTTAAGTCCTCTTCCAGAGTAAGTTCCCTTTGAACCATTACCTCTACCTACTTGATTATTCTTGGGAGTATTTTTATTTTTTCTTTTTATATCATGTAGTTGTGGCATAATTTCACCTATATTTAAACTTCCTCGATAGAAATCAAGTGATTAACTTTTTGAATCATCCCTTGTATTTGTGGTGATAAGTCTTTTTCTACCTTTGATCCGATTTTTCTTAAACCGAGTGATCTAAGAGTATCTCTCTGCGCTGGAGATATCCCTATCTTACTCTTTATTTGAGATATAATAACTTTTTTCATACTAAGCTCTTCTTTTGCTTATTTCTTTATTTGGATTCTTCATCTCTTTTAATGCTTCCATTGTGGCATATACTACATTAATTGCATTTGTCGAACCAAATGTTTTTGACACAACATCTTTTACACCTACAGCTTCAAGGACAGCTCTAACTCCTCCTCCGGCTATTAAACCCGTACCAGGAGAGGCTGGCATTAGCATTACTTTTGATGAACCAAATTTCTTTACTGACTCATGAGGGATTGTTGTATTGCTAAGAGTAACGCTTATCATTCTATCCTTCGCATATTTTACGGCTCTTTGAACAGCATCTGGGACTGCGCTTGCGCTTGCAAGTGCAATACCAACTTTACCGGCTCCGTCACCTACAGCTACCATGGCATTAAAAGACAGGTTTCTTCCACCTTTTACTGTTTTAGATACTCGTCTTATTTTTATAACATTCTCAACGAAAGAAAATTCATCATTATCTCTGTTTCTTCTAGGTCTAGAATTTCTTCTATTCTGATTATTTCGCTGATTATTTCTTTCTTGAGTTTTGTTATCGGTTGTCATTATTTATACCTCTACTCCTGATTCTCTTATTCCATCTGCAACAGCTGCAACTTTTCCATGATAGAGATAACCACCTCTATCAAAAACAACTTTTTTTACACCTAGTTTAGAAATTTTTTCTCCAAATTCTATTCCCATTTTCTTTGAGGATTCTTTGTTTACAGTTTTATCCTCAGCCTTAATACTTGATAATGATGCCAATGTTACACCTTTAGTATCATCAATTAATTGCAAATAAATATTTTTATTAGATCTATATAAAGAAACTCTTGGCCTTTGATTTGTCCCTGATATTCTTTTTCTTACTCTTAGGTGTCTTTTATTTCTGCCTAATGATCTAGTTTTTCTTGATTGTCTCATTAACCCTCTCCTGCTCCAACTGCAGCTTTACCTGATTTTCTTCTTATAACTTCATCATCATATTTGATACCTTTACCAGTATATGGATTAGGTTTTCTAAGTGTTCTTATCTTTGCAGCCTGTCTACCTACATTTTCCTTATTAGGACCCTCAATTAGTACCAAAGTTTGCTCCTCAACACTAAATTTGTTTTCACCTATAGGATCCACAGTAATAGAATGAGAAAATCCCAAACTTAGTTCTAATGATTTTCCTTTTAATTGAGCTCTGTAACCAGTACCAATAAGTTCTAGTTTTTTTGAAAATCCTTCGGTTACTCCCGTTACCATATTTGCTATCAAGGCTCTATATAGTCCATGCATTGATTTAGTTTCAATAAGTTCATTTTTTCTAGATAGAGTTAAATTTTCATCATTTAGATCAAAAAGTATATCTTCAGAAGCTAACTTCTGATCCAACTGACCTTTAGGGCCTTTGACTATTACAAGGTTTTTTTCGATTTTTATATCAACTCCCGAAGGTATGCTTATTGGTTTATTTCCTATTCTGCTCATAATTTCCTCATTTACCAAACATAAAAAAGAAGCTCTCCTCCAAGAGATTGCTTCTTAGCTTCCAAACCAGTCATCACTCCTTTGGATGTGGACATAACTGCAACGCCCATTCCTGAGAAGTAAGTTGGGATTTCATCTTTTTTTACATAAATTTTTAAACCAGGTTTTGAAACCCTTTTTAATCCAGAAATGGCAGGAGTACCATCATCAAAATATTTCAATTTTATGGAATAATTAGAAAATTCTTCAGATTTTTCTTCAGCAAAATCTGAAATAAAACCTTCATTATTCAATAACTGTAAAATACTTAAGTTTAATTTTGACTTACCTACAGAAACTTTTTCATGTTTAACCATGACTGAGTTTCTGATTCTAGTAATCATGTCTGATATTTGATCTTGAATAGTCACAATAACCTCTATAAACTTCCTTTTCTTATTCCTGGTAAATGACCTTTGAGAGCCAGATCTCTCATTGAAATCCTACTCAAACCAAAAAATCTCATATAACCCCTAGGTCTTCCAGTTTTTTGACACCTATTTCTTACACGTACTGGGCTTGAATTTTTAGGTAATAAATCTAGTTTTCTTCTAGCTTCCATCTTTTCTTCAAATGAAGATTTTGATGAATTAGCTATATCCTTCAATTCATTTCGTATTTCAGAATATTTTTCAACCATTCTTATTCTTTTTTTATTTCTTGCAATAGCAGATTTTTTAGCCAATAAATTCTCCTTAATTAATTTCCAAACGGCATTCCGAGTAATTCTAATAGTTTTTTTGTCTCTTCATCACTATTTGAATTAGTCACAATATTAATTTGCATACCTCTTAGTTTATCAATTTCATTGTAATCAATCTCTGGAAAAATAACCTGTTCTTGTAATCCTAGAGAATAATTTCCGTTCCCATCAAATGATTTACTTGATACTCCTCTAAAGTCTCTAACTCTTGGTAAAGATACATTGAAAAGTTTATCTAAGAAAAACCACATATTATTGGATCTCAATGTTACTGAAAGTCCTATAATTTGGCCTTCTCTTAGTTTGAAGTTTGCTATTGATTTTTTTGCTTTTCTTTCTATTGGCTTTTGGCCTGTAATGAGCTGTAGATCCCTTGAGACTGTTTGTACAACATTTGATGAAACTAGAGCTTCTCCTAAACCAACATTAACAACAACTTTTGTCACTCTTGGAACTCTCAATTTATTATCAAACTTAAATTCGGTCATCATAGTTGGAACTATTTCCTCAATATACTTAGATTTTAATCTTGGAAGTAATTTTTTTGTACTAGAATTTTCTTTTTGTTTTGTGGTCAACTAATTCTCCAATTTATTTCTTAGATTTCTTTACAATTCTATTATATTTACCTGTATCAAGTTGTTCATATGAGACTCGTCCGGCTACCGAGCTTTCTGGGTCTATAAACAAAACGTTTGATATGCTTATGGGGGATTCTTTATCAACTATCCCAGCTTGAGTTACATTAGGAGTATTTTTAATATGTTTTTTTGATATATTTATACCCTCAACTATTACTCTTGAATTTTTAGTATCAACACTGATAATATTACCTTTTTTACCCTTGTCTTTACCTGCTATCACAAGAACTTCATCACCTTTTTTTATTTTCATTTTTTTTGCCATATTTATAACACCTCCGGAGCAAGAGAAACAACTCTCATAAACTCTTTATCTCTTAATTCTCTGGCCACTGGTCCAAAAATTCTTGTACCTCTAGGATTATTATCTTCACCAATAATCACGCAAGCATTTTCATCAAATCTAATATAAGATCCATCATTCCTTCTGAGTTCTTTCTTTGTTCTGACAATAACTGCATTTACTACTTGATGCATCTTAACTGCACCACCAGGTTGAGCATCCTTTACAGCACAAGTAATAACATCTCCTATACTTGCAAATTTAGTATGACTATTACCATTAATATTTATACATAGTACTTCTTTAGCACCTGAATTATCTGCAACTTTTAATCTTGTTTCTCTCTGGATCATTTCTAATTAATAACCTCAACTAGCTTCCATTTTTTTGTTTTAGAAATAGGTTTAGAAAACTCTACAATTACGTTGTCACCAACTTTAGCTTCTTCTTTTGGATCATGAGCTACTAATTTGGTTAATCTTCTTGATGATTTTTTATATAATCTATCCTTTTGAGACCATGAGACTCCTACTATAATTGTTTTCTCAGGAGTATCTGAAAGGACCTTTCCTATTCTTCTTGTTTTCTTACTATCCATCTTGGTTTTCTTTCTCATCCATCTCTAGTTGTTCTATAATTTTTCTTTCATTTATGACTGTCATTATTCTAGCTTTATCTTTTCTTAGTTTATTTATTTGACTTGTGTCACTAAGTTGCATAGATTTATGTTTGAATCTATTTTCCATCATTGATTTGAGAATAGACTCTTTTTCTTTGATCAATTCTTCGTTATTTAATTTTCTTACATCTTCTATATTCATTAAAATGCCAATTCTTCTCTTGATATAATTTTTGTGGCAATAGGCAATTTATGACCTGCTCTGATTAGTGCTTCTTTAGCTATATCTTCAGGAACGTCTCCAATTTCAAAAAGAATCCTACCTCTTTTTACAACCGAAACCCATCTATCAACTGCTCCTTTACCTCCACCCATTCTTGTCTCAGCAGGCCTGGCACTCACAGGTTTATCTGGAAAAACCCTAATCCATATTTGACCACCTCTTTTGACGTGACCTGTAATTGCTCTTCTAGCAGCTTCAATTTGTCTGGCTGTTATCCAAGATGATTCTTGAGCCTTTAGAGCGTAATCACCAAATGAGATAGTCGAACCTCTATTGGCCATGCCTCTCATCTTACCTCTTTGTTGTTTTCTAAATTTTGTTCTACTTGGTTGTAACATAAAACCTATCCCTCAGTTGCCTGTGGAGCATTCCCTTCTTGTTGTTCGTTTCTTTCAATCCTAGCAGTCTTTATTGCCAGTAGATTTTCAGCAGTAGGTATTATATCTCCTTTATAAATCCACACCTTAATACCAATAACTCCGTATGTTGTATTTGCTTCACTTATTTCATAATCAATATCAGCCCTTAAAGTATGTAGAGGAACTCTACCTTGCATATATTTTTCAGTTCTAGCAATATCAGCACCTGCCAATCTTCCTGAAATAACAACTTTGATCCCTTCAGCCCCAACTTGCATAGTTCTTTGCATAGCAGTGTTCACAGCTCTCCTAAAAGCAACTCTTCTTTCAAGCTGTTCAGCTATATTTTCACCAACTAATTTTGCGACTAGTTCAGGAACTCTTATCTCATTTATATTTAATCTGACTGTATTGCTAGTCTTTTCCTCTAAGAATTTCTTAAGTTCTTCTACTCTTGTTCCTCCACGACCAATAATAATTCCAGGTCTTGCAGTATATACTGTTATGGAAATATCTTGCGAGCCTCTTTCTATCTCTATCTTTGAAATTGCTCCATTTTCACCAAGTTCTTTAGTAATTACATCTCTAATATATCTATCTTCATTTAAAAGATTTGCGTAAGATTTCCCATTATTGGCATACCATTGTGATTGCCAATCAATAACTCCACCTAATCTAAAACCTGTTGGATGCGTTTTTTGTCCCATTATTTTTCCTCTGAATTAACTTCTATTGTTATGTGTGAAGAAGGTCTATCAAAAGCCCCAGCCCTTCCTCTGGCTTTCGGTTTGTATCTTTTCATTCTTGGTCCCACATTCGCATAAACCTTTGTAATCTTAAGTTCTTCCTCGCTCAAAGAATCTTTATCAACAGCGTTAGCAATTGCAGAATTCAAAATTTTTAAAATCTCCTGAGCTATAGGATTTCCTATCAAGGTAAGTTGAATTTTGGCTTCATTAACTGATCTAGACCGTATAAGATCAATTATACGTCTAACTTTATATGGTGAGTAGCCTACATTTTTATTATGTGCAACAGCCATTAATTATTACCCCTTGCATGTCCTCTGTAAGTTCTTGTTGGAGAAAATTCTCCGAGTCTATGACCAACCATATTTTCACTAACAAATACTGGTACAAATTTTCTACCATCATGTACTGCAAAAGTTACTCCTACCATTTCTGGCATTATCATTGAAGACCTTGACCAAGTCTTAATTGGCTCTCTACTACCAGTCTCTTTAGTTTTTTCAACTTTTTTTAATAATTTCGGGTCAACATATGGCCCTTTTTTTATTGATCTGGACATTATCTATCGTACCTTCTTCTTAAAACCATCTTATCTGTTTTTTTATTCCTTCGGGTTCTTTTACCTAAAGCAGGTTTTCCCCATGGTGTTTTTGGATGAGACATTCCTACACCAGCTCTACCCTCACCTCCACCATGTGGATGAGCATTGGGAGACATTGCGGATCCTCTAACAGAAGGTCTTCTTCCAAGTCTTCTTGAAGTACCTGCTCTTCCTAATTTTTTATTTTTATTATCGGGATTAGAAACTTGGCCAATCGTCGCACTACAAGTACTTAAAACTCTTCTCATTTCACCAGAAGGTAATCTTAGCAATGTGTATCCACCTTCATGTGCCATAACTTGCGCTGATGTACCAGCTGATTTGACCATTACTCCACCTTTTCCTGGGAATAATTCTATATTGTGAACAACTGAACCAGTTTGAAGTGCAGCTAATTTTTTAGTATTTCCAGTAGTATTTGATGCATTTTCACCACTTTCAATTAAATCACCTAGCTTGGCATTATTAGGAGTAATAATATATTTTCTAGTACCATCTTCATATCTAATTAAAGATATTCTTGCAGATCTGTTAGGATCGTACTCTATAGATTCTATGATAGCTTTACCAGATTTTGATCTATGGAAATCAAGTATTCTATACCTTCTTTTATGACCACCACCTCTGTGCCTAACAGTTATTCTACCCTTATTGTTTCTACCACCTTTTTTTGTAAGTGGTGCTAATAATGGCTTGTAAGGATCTGATGTTGTTATATCTGAAAAATCATCAACAACAGCATCTCTTCGACCTGCAGTAGTAGGTTTTAATTTTTTGGTTGCCATTTTATGCTCCCTCATATAAAGAAATAGAATCACCAAGCTTTAAAGTTACCATAGCTTTTTTCCATCCAGGTGTAAGAATTCTATTTCTTCCATAAGTTTTATTCTTTCCTTTAACTTTCATTACGTTAACACTTTCGACCGTTACATCAAAAACTTCTTCAACTGCATTCTTGATTTGTGACTTATTAGAGTTTTTATGCACTTTGAAAACATATTTGTTACTTTCTTGCAACATAGAACTTTTTTCGGTTATTATAGGAGATATTAATATTTCTTCATTAAGCATCTTTTTTCACCGTCTTTCGTGTTCTTTTTGCAGGGGCTTTTTTAGGTGTTGCTTTCTTTGCTGAAGATTTTTTTGCTGAAGGTTTTTTTGCTAAAGCTGGTTTGAAATCAGGGTCACCCCATAGTTCTTGAACCTTATTAATAGCATCAAACTCAAAAATCACATTCTTGGGTTTTAGTAACTGATAGACGTTTAATGAACCTGCTTGAATAACATCTACTCCATCAATATTTTCGCAGGATTTCATCAATATTTTATGGTTTTCATTTGTGACAAATAAAATTTTTCCTTGCAAGTCCAATAAGTTTATGCATTCAATTACATTTTTAGTTGAAGGTAAATCTTCAACTGGTAATTTTTCAATAACGCTCACCTCAGAATCATTTAATTTTGCAGACAATGCAATTTTCAAAGCCTTTGTTTTCATTTTTTTGTTTAGAGACTTTCTTATATCTTTAGGATGAGGTCCATGAGCAACTCCACCACCAACCATTATTGGGGATCTTTTAGAACCTACTCGAGCTCGTCCGCTACCCTTCTGAGGCCTTAGTTTTTGCCCTGCGTAGTTTACATTAGCACGAGTTTTAGTACCTTTAGTCCATTGTCTTTGATTAGCCAGATAAACGTAAATAGATTGATGAAGAAGATCTGTATTGAGATCTTGTTCCCAAATGCTAGGATCCAAATCTAACGATTTAGAGGCTTTTCCTTGATTGTTTTTTACTTCTATCTGCACTATTTTCTCTCTTTTTATTTTTGAATCTCAATTCTTAAATTTGAACCATTATGACCTGGAATTGATCCCTTAATAACTAATATGTTGTTGTTGTTATCTATTCTGGCAACTGACAAACCTTTTATAGTTGCCTTTTCATTACCATAATGACCTGGCATCCTTGTGCCTGGCCAAACTCTTCCAGGAGAAGATCCCGCACCTATAGATCCAACAGCTCTGTGTCTATCAGATTGTCCATGAGTTTTTGGACCACCCTTAAATCCATATCTTCTTACACCTCCAGAAAAACCTCTTCCTTTGGTAGTACCAGTAACTTTAATTTTTTCATTTTCTTCAAAAATTTCAGTTGTAATTTTTTGACCTACTTCTATTTGATCTGGGTCGTCAGATTGAAATTCTTGAAGTACAGAAAATTGTCCCCCTGAACGCTTTTGATGACCAGATTGTGGTGAGTTCAAATTTTTAGTTTCTGAAAAACCTATTTGAACTGAATCATAACCATCTTTAGCTAAGGTCTTAACTTGTGTAACTGTACATGGACCTGCCTGCACTAGTGTAACCGGCAGCATATTTCCATTGTCATCATAAATTAATGACATCCCTATTTTTTTTCCTATTATTCCATTTATTTTCATTTAATTATTTTATTCCCTATCTATAACTTTATTGCTATATCAACTCCAGATGGAACACTCAAACTAGTGAGTGAATCAATCGTTTTTGATGAAGGTTCAAGTATATCAATTAATCTTTTATGAGTTCTTAGCTCAAAATACTCTCTTGAATCTTTGTTAACATGAGGAGACCTAATGACAGTAAACATCCTTTTCGTTGTAGGCATTGGAACAGGACCTGCTACCCTTGCTCCCGTCCTTTCAGCTGTTTCTAAAATTTGTTGAGCTGAGACGTCAAGAACTCTGTGGTCAAAAGCTTTTAGTATTATTCTCATTTTCTGTGTGGGAGGCATTAACTTTCCTTTCCTTTACTACCCGAAATTTCATTAGCAATATGATCAGGAACTTTAGCATAATGATCCAATTCCATAGAAAAACTAGCTCTACCAGTAGTCAATGATCTTAGGGTTGTAGCATATTGAAATGTTTCTCCTAATGGTACATATGCACTAATGTTTTGAGAGTTAGCTTGTTGTTCCATACTTAATATTTGTGCTCTTCTAGAATTTAAGTCTCCCAAACAATCTCCTAAAAATTCTTCGGGAGTAACTATGTCTATTTTCATAATTGGTTCAAGCAATGATGGAGCTCCACTGGTCATTGCAGCTTTAAACGCCATTGATCCAGCTATTTTGAAAGCCATTTCTGAAGAGTCAACATCATGATGAGAACCATCCGTTAAAACAGCCTTAACGTCTACAACGGGGTAACCCGCGATTACTCCACTAGTAGCAGCTTCTCTGAATCCTGATTCGATTGGACCATAGTACTCTGTTGGAAGAGTTGCTCCAGTTATTTCTGATTCAAATTGTATTCCAGATCCAGGTTCAAGTGGCTCTATTCTTAGAGTGCAATCTCCATATTGACCTCTACCACCAGATTGTCTTATAAATTTTCCTTGTTTCTCAGAGGATTTAGTAACTGTTTCGCGATATGCAACTTTTGGAGCACCTTGAATTGCATCAACATCGAATTCTCTTCTTAATCTTTCGACAATAACATCTAAATGAAGTTCACCCATCCCAGCTAGAACAGTTTGACCTGATTCTTCATCAGTCCAGGTTTGTAAAGTTGGATCTTCTCCTGCTAATCTTGCTAAAGATTCACCCATTTTGTCCTGATCGGAACGAGTTTTTGGTTCAACTGCAACAGATAATACTGGATCTGGGAAATTAATTGATTCTAGTAGTAATGGGTTGGATTGATCACAAAGAGTATGACCTGTTATAGCATCCTTAAGTCCAATAGCTGCAACGATTTCTCCTGCCCTTGCTTCCTTAATTTCTTCACGAGAATCAGCATGCATTTTCATTAATCTACCTGCTCTCTCTCTTGATCTGGTTGAAGAATTGTAAACGTTAGAACCTGATTCTAAAACACCAGAATAAATTCTTAGATAGACTAATCTACCAACATGCTGGTCAGTGACCACCTTGAACACTAAAGCACTGAAAGGGTCTGATGCGTCAGGTTTTCTCTCTATTTCTATTGATTCATCGGAGACATTTGTTCCTTTTATTGAAGGAACATCTATAGGAGAGGGTAAATAATCAATAACTGCATCCAATAGTGGATGAACCCCTCTATGTCTAAGAGCAGATCCACACAGAACTGGGAAAATTTCTAGGTTCAAAACAGCTTTTCTAAGCCCCTTTTTTAATTCTTCAACAGTAAGCTCTTGATCATCAAAAAATTTATCCATCAAAGCTTCATCTGTTTCTGCGATTTTTTCAATAAGTTCATTCCTGTATTTTTCGACATCTTCTTTATATTCATCAGGAATATCAGTTTCTTTATGTTGAACGGCATCTTCCGATTCATATACAAATGCCTTTCTTTCAAGTAAGTCAATCATACCGAGGAACGAAGATTCAGCTCCCATAGGTATTTGAAGAGGAACAGCATTAGCTCCTAGGCGATCATGAACTGTTTGAACTGCATTATAAAAATCTGCTCCTAAACGATCCATTTTGTTTACAAAAATCATTCTTGGAACTTTATATTCGTTTGCTTGTCTCCAAACAGTTTCAGATTGTGGTTGAACACCAGAAACCGACTCAAGCACTACAACTCCTCCATCGAGAACTCTTAGAGATCTTTGCACTTCAGCAGTAAAATCTACGTGACCAGGAGTATCAATAATGTTTACTTGATGATTTCTCCAAGAAGCATTTGTTGCAGCAGAACCAATTGTAATACCTCTTTCTCTTTCAAGAGACATAAAATCCATTACAGTAGTTCCATCATCAATGTCACCAATTTTATAAGTTTCACCGGTGAAATAGAGTACTCTCTCAGTTACAGTTGTTTTACCTGCATCGATATGAGCTATAAATCCAATATTTCGTACTTTTGATAAATCTTGTTCTGGCATAATTTTCTCTCTTTTTTACCATCTATAATGTGCAAAAGCTCTATTTGCTTCCGCCATTCTATGAGAATCCTCTTTCTTTTTTATTGCATTTCCTGTGTTATTTACTGCATTCAAAAATTCAGTATATAAAGAATCTTCAATCGATTGACCTTTATTAGATCTTGCTGCTTCTACAACCCATCTGTGAGCAAGAGCAACTCTTCTTTTTGGTCTTATTTCTACTGGAACTTGATAAGTAGCTCCTCCAACCCTTCTTGGCTTAACTTCAAGTGTTGGCATAGTATTTTTCATAGCTTCATCAAAAAGCTCAATACCAGGACGTTTAATTTCTTTTTCAAGCTTATCTATAGCAGCATAGACAGCTTTTCTTGCTACTGATTTTTTTCCACCAATCATCAGCCTATTTATAAATTTAGATAAGTCAGTACTTCCGTATTTAGGATCAGGATTTATTTTTCTAATTATTGATTTTCTTCTTCTTGACATATCTAACCTCTAATTTAGTTATCCTTGATCCTTAATCGCACCGTATTTACTTCTTCCTCGTTTTCTTCCTTCAACTCCAGAAGTATCAAGTGCTCCTCTTATTATGTGATATCTAACTCCAGGGAGATCTCTAACTCTTCCTCCTCTAATCAGAACGACTGAATGCTCTTGAAGATTATGCCCTTCTCCGGGAATATAAGCTGTTACTTCCATGCCATTAGTAAGCTTAACTCTCGCAACTTTTCTTAATGCTGAGTTTGGTTTTTTTGGAGTTACAGTTCTAACTTGAAGACACACGCCTCTTTTTTGAGGACTTCCAAACCTATCATTAGTCATCTTCTTAGTAAGCGTGTTATACCTAAACCTTAGAGCAGGAGCCTTAGCTTTCTTCCTACCTGATGTCCTAGGCTTTTTAATTAGTTGATTAACTGTTGGCACATCTAATCCTTTTTATAATATTTATATTGTTTAGTAAGTTTAAATTAGAAAGTTTAATTTAAATGCTTATTGTTACCACAAACTACTAGTATACGAATTTTATGCATTAGACGTCAATGAAAAAAAGTTAAATTTACACCCATTTTTTACGTTTAATCTTATATTAACGTTTTATTGATCTAAATTTTCATTATAAAATTATTATTGATAAGGAAAAAAAATTATGTTCGAAAATATAAGCTTAATTGGATTTAATGTAAGATCTGAAGACTATCTTATAAAACTTCTAAAGGATAATTTTGAGCAAATAAATATAATATGTGTTGAAGATTTTAAGATAAATGAAACTGATGGGATTATTAGATTACAGCCTAAAAATAATAAACATCCTCTTATTGAAAGCTCTTTGCATGCTTCAGAATATTACATAAATCTTAAAAATGAGCAAAAAACATTAAGTCTGATAAACCTACCACCTTCTTTTTCAGAAAATATTTCAAGTTTAGTAGAGCTTGATATTCCTAAGATATATAATTTTGAAGAATATGAGGTAGCCAAAACATATTTTTTTGAAAAAAAACATTTTGCAACCCAAATTATTACCATGCCAGTGGCACCTTTAGACCTGCTCACAAAGATCAATCTATCAAATTATCAAATTGTCTCATTATCAGACAGTATAAAGACTGAAAAAATTATTAATCAAGGAAACTTGAAAATAGATACCGAAAAATACTTAGTTACTCTCGAGGGGAAAAAAATTGATCTTACATTTAAGGAGCTTGAATTATTAAAGGTACTTTCTTCAAACCCAGGAAGAGTTTTTTCAAGAGAGAATCTTCTAAAAAGCATATGGGATTATGACTACTATGGTGGAACTAGAACAGTAGATGTTCACGTTAGGCGATTAAGAAGAAAAATTGAAGATCATAAATACAATTTTATAGAAACTATCTGGAACGTTGGATATAAGTTCAACGAGACTGAGTTAGGATAAAAAAATGAATATTAATTCGGATACCAAAGAATATATATTGAGACAAGCAAGTGAATATAATGTGAAGTTTATTCGATTATGGTTTTGCGATATTTTAGGAAGACTCAAGGGATTTGCAATAAATGTTGAAGATCTCGAAGATTGCCTTGATAAAGGTGTTGTGTTTGATGGTGGAGCTATAGAAGGCTTAGCTAGACAAGGTGAATCAGATACTAATGCAATACCAGATTTGAATACATGGCAAATACTTCCATGGAGGTCAGATGAAAATTCAGTTGCAAGACTTTTTTGTAATCTTGAATCTTTGAATAAAAAAGAAAAAGTCATTGATAGTAGAGATATTCTACAATCAAAATTGATGGAGGCAAATAAAAAAGATTATAAATTTTATATTTCTCCAGAAGTTGAATATTACTTTTTAGATAGTGATAAAAATATAGTAGACGAGGATGATGCAGGCTACTTTGACCAAAGATCAGTTGTAAATCGAGGATCTAACTTAAGAAGAGAATGCGTACTGAGTCTTGAGGAAATGGGAATTCCAGTAAGATCATCTCACCATGAGGTTTCAATGAATCAGCATGAGATAGCATTGAGACATACTGATGCTTTGACTATGGCTGATTCAATTATGACTACTCGTCTTGTAGTAAAACAAACCGCGTTGAACCATGGAGGTTTTGCAACTTTTATGCCTAGACCTTTTGGACACTTAAATGGAAGTGGACTACATCTTTACCTGTCTTTATATCAAGGTGAAGAAAATGCTTTTTCAAGCAAAAAAATGAATGATAATTTATCTCAAATAGGGCAAAATTTTATGGCTGGAATACTTGAATATTCAGCAGAAATGAGTATCTTGACTAACCAATGGATCAACTCTTACAAAAGACTACTTCCCAATCTTGAAGCACCAGTTGCAGGTAAAGGATTAAAAAATAGTATTTCTGATATAGTTAGAATCCCTCACATCTATAAGGATGACAAAGATAATGCTAGGATAGAATTTAGGCTTCCTGATTCTTCCTGTAATCCATATCTAACTTTTTCAGCAATTCTTCACGCAGGTTTATTAGGTATTGAAAACGATCTAGTAATAGATAAAAAATGGCAATCAAATATACCATCAAGCCTCTACGAGGCTATCAAAGTAGCTGAAAATAGTAATTTTTTGAGGGACGCAATAGGTAATCAAGCTTATAATAGTATTTTAGAGAATAAAGAAAAAGAATGGGTTGAACATCATTCTGTTGTTACAGATTATGAGAGAAAATATTACATGAAATTTTTGTAATTTTCTTAAATTTGTAACTTAGAAAAATAAAAAAAATTAACATTTTTGTAACGGATTTAAGATAATCTATTTGTCTGGATTATTTTTTCTTAATTATGAGCCATAGAATAGAAAAATTAGAAAACTTAAATAAACT